>ENA-OPLX01000019-OPLX01000019.1-human-gut-metagenome-genome-assembly--contig:-NODE-19-length-134184-cov-8.353935_pt1 | contig 134184 bp, 105 predicted proteins | sample MGYA00241447_ERZ501726 | MGnify/ENA primary metagenome ERZ501726 (study PRJEB25962, sample SAMEA2042617) | human gut metagenome | biome: human gut; feature: human-associated habitat; material: faeces...
ACATAAATTGGAGTTTCATGTAATGGAGGATTGTCTGCAAAAATATACATTACAAGGGACGCTAAATGAAATAGATGATAAGTTTGCCGGAAATGATTTTCTGCGGATACATCAGAGCTTTCTGGTTAATATGAAATTCATTAAAAATATAAGCAGATACAGAGTATTGCTGAATAATGGAATTCTATTAGATATAGCTAGAGCGAGATATAAATATGTAGAAGAAAAGTTTATCGCTTATAGAGGTGAAGTATAAATGTTTGTTTACATTCAGAGTCTTATGATTATGATGTTGGAAATATTATGCTGCAAAATTTTTTTTGAAGCATTTGGAATAAAAAGAGAGGAAAATAATTGTTGGAAAAATTATAGTATAGTTATCGGATTGACAGTGCTTTGCTATTTTATTGCAATGATTTTTCGAGACTATTTTATTGTAAAGCAGGTATTTTCAATTATTCTCATAACATTCTTTATGTTGCTTTATCTTAAACTGAGTTTTGGTAAGGCGATGATTTTATCAGCATTATTTGAGAGTCTTTTGCTCGTGATGGATTATTTCGCGTTACTTATGAATATTTATATTTTTCATAATATGGAAGAAGTATGGGAATCACATGTTATACAGGGTTCATTGGTCGTTGTTTTAGGAAAGGCATTGTTACTTTTTGCTGTATTAATTATTAGAAATCATATGGAGAAAAAATCTTTGGCTATGCTGGCAGATACAGAATGGCTTCGGTTTATTTTTTTCCCTATTTTCACAATATGTGTTATTACAGCTATGATAAAAATGTCTGAAGATATAAAAAATAAAGCCCAGGAGAATTTATTTTTTGTTATAGCGTGTGGATTGGCGGGAATGAACATAGTTGTATTTTATTTAATATATGATATTTTAAAACGAGAAAATAAATTGCAGGAGGAACGTATTTATAGGATACAGGTTAAAAACCAAATAGGTATGTATCGTTCTATTTCTGAAAATTTTGATAAACAAAAGAAAATGACACATGAATATAAAAATCAGATTATGTGCATTGATTCTTTGATAAAAAAGAAGAAATATGATTCATTGGAAAGCTTTGTAAATAAAATCAGTGGTCAAATTAGTAAAGAATTGGATTTTATTTGTACAAATAATGTGATTGTGGATGCAGTATTGAATACTAAATATCAGGAAATAAGGGATAAAGGTATTGTTTTTGTATTTAAAATTAATGATTTATCATCTTTGAATATTAGCGATGAGGATGTTGTGGTTATTTTGTCCAATCTATTAAACAATGCGATTGAAGCATGTGAAAAGTGCAGAGGGGATAAAATAATAAAATTGAAAATTGTTATAGAGGACAATAATGCGATTATATCGGTGAAAAATACTTATGAGAATGCTGTTATTTATGAAAATGGAGAGATACAGACTACAAAGATTCTGGATACAGATGAACATGGAATAGGAATAAAAAATATAGCTGAAACAATAAGGAAGTACGGGGGCTCTTATGTGATTCAAAACGATGAACGAGAGTTTTATTTTTCCATTATGATTCCTCTAGTGAAAAGTGATTTCTGAGAACAAATCACTTTTTTGTCGTTTTCTGCAAAATAAGTACACTTTCTGCAATAGACCTTGTTAAGAAATTGTGTATTGTTATACTTACAGTAGAAGGAGGCGTTGATATGATTGAGAAGATGGCAATGGGGTTGGTTGACCAAATGGCTGAGGAAAAAATGATTGACAAGGAAGCGGAAGAATATTATGTCTATACGCTTGTTTCGTTAATGGAAAAATTTATAACCATTGGAACTATTTTGCTAATAAGTGTACTGATTGAGAAATTAGTTCCAACAGCATTCTTTTTGTTATTCTTTTTGTCATTAAGAAAAAGAACAGGCGGATATCATATGAATACCTTTTTTCAATGTTATTTGGGTACAGTGGTTACTTATATGCTTGTCTTAGGTTTATGTATGGTTCTGGTTGACTATCCGCAGCTGGTTTTTGGATTATTATTAGTTGCAATTTGCATAGTTGAAGTTATAGGGACTGTTAATCATCCCAACATACATATGGATGCGGTAGAACTGTCAGAATCAAAGAGGGCGGCAAGAATTTTGTGTGCAGTTGAAGTGTGTGTTATTTACACTTTTACTTTGCTCGGAGCCGATATGATGTATGTTTGCCATATGGCAGTTGCTGTTATATTATGTGCGGTTCTGTTGCTGATAGCTAAAATATTAAAACAGGAGGTAAAGAGAAATGAAGAAAATTAACAAAAAGGTATTGAAGGTTGTGGAGAGGGTGATAAGAAATGAGATTAAGAGAGCCAGTGGTGATCCTCCGTTTTGTTTGGGGATATTTCATCAACCGAAAAGACCGGTAGAACATAAATGTAATAGAGAAAATAAATAAAGAAATAAATGGTAGTATATTTCTTCACAGACTCCTTAAATCCTATAATTTCAAGCTTTTGCGATACTTTGTTGTTCATATCATTATTCACCCACCAGGTGAAGAAAATATATGGTAAAATAGACGTAACAAAACCTATAGATTGGAGTCTTTTACCATGAATAACAACCACCGAATCACACTGAGCACCAATAAGAACATTATTGTTGAGTTTACAAATGATACAATAAATCGTTCTGAATAAAGTGTTTTTCAGGAAACATCCAATTTAGGAATTTTGATTAAGAGAGAGATAATAAAATGAAAATATGTTATATAGTTGTTTCAGCTTTTTTGATTATTTTCTATCCAAGACAATTAACACATCTTATGTGCTTTGGGAGACATCGTGATAAGAATATTGTCAAAAGCAAAGCTGCTTATTGGGGAATATATTTGTTTTGGACAATTATTTTTTTGATTGGTTGTCTGATGATGGGTTCAGCGATGAAAGTAAATTCTACAATGGATAAATTAGTGTATTATTTCATTTTAGGAAGTGATAATAGGGATTGTGTTGAATTGGGAAGTGAAGAGAATGATGAGGCATATATTTCTACATATTATACACGAAAGGAAATCAATGAGAGCTTTTTATTTGAGGTTGTCCAAAAACATGAATATGCATATGAGATGTGTCAATTACAGGAGTTGATAATTAAGAAACAGGATGAAAGATGGATACTTTATTTGAATGATGAGGTGATGGGATATGTAGAAGTAAAAAAAGGTTTTTTAATTAAGGAGTTTTGTTTTGTGTGGGATAGGCAAAAAATAGACCAAAGGAGGCAGTTATATGAGTAAAAAAATGTGCAAGAGGATATTTTCAGTAATTTTATCATTAGGTCTTGTTATGGTTCAATCCATGAATGTTAATGCAGCAGGTAATGAAATTGGTAAATATTCAGTATTCGTTTAGTGGCAGATATGCGGTGCGGACAGGCATCTATTTGGGATTTAAAAAAATAGCAAAAATCTCTGGACACTGCAACAAACAGGAGCCTCGCAGGAGCACTGATGTAAAATCCGCGTAGTATGAGCGTATTTTGCAGCAAGTGCTACTGTCAGGCTCCGTAATTTTAGCCAATAAACTGAAACACTTTATTTCTTTTTCTTCCACGCAAGCAGCCTCTCCACATGCAGCGGCTTTCCCTGAATAGCCTGCACCTTCAATCTGTTCTCCTCACTGAAACCAACCAGAATATCATGATTAGCCTCAGCCAGATAATCGATGATACCATCGATATCAGACTTCGTGTTCTTTGGACAGTGAATATACAGATGCTTATTTGCGGAAATATGCAGTGTATATGAGATGCTGAAATGATACCACAGGATCTTGTGCAGGGTAGAGTATTTGTAAATCCATAAAATCTCTTTGATAGGCACGATGGCATTGCCATAAGGTGAGGTCATGATAAAATAGTGCTCTGTGATAAACATATCCTCGGTGGCAAGCTGTGGCAGTGTCGCAAGCTCCTCCTCAGCCTCGGCAAGCAGCTTGTGTGGGTTGCCGAATACAACAAGATTCTGACATACCGGTGCCAAAACAGGAAACCTGATGCACAGGATGTAGAATATCAGGCTGATAACAGCATAGATAAGAGTGCCAAAATAAAAAACAAACATAAAAATGGTAGTTTTCAAATGGTACTCAGGCTCATTAAGATAGCAGCCTGTTATGGTATCGGAGAGTCCCTTGGAATCCCAACTCAGATCCTTAGACAGTTTATTTACAAACTGTGTGTAGGTGCCCTTTCCCTTTACGATTTTACCGACCACCGTGAGTTTGTCGATAGAGGGCAGACCCTCCTCACAGGTGGATGGTGCAAGCAGTACAATAGAGCAGTGCTTATCACGCATGCAGTAGTAGTAATAGCCCTTGATATCGTTGCCGTCCTTCATGGTGTAGCCGGTAAAGTAAAGCTTTTTAAGGGTGGTTTTTACATATCTGTCCGAATCCTTGTATGCAGCTTCAAAGCTGACAGAATCGTCAATGTGTATGGGCGATAAAATATCTCCGAGTGAAAATGCAAACCATAGCACGGTAAGCAGAATGATGTATACAATCGGAGAGAAAAGACGCCTTTTGTAAAATGCTTTGATGTTTTTTGTTATGTAGTGTTCGTAATTATCAATCATATGCTTAGTATAATGGTTTTTGTGCCTTATATCAACCTTGATTTTGAGACATTTAATTGTTATTATATAATCAATAGTAACTATTCAGAACCACTGAGAACAAAAAAGCTGATGCGTCATGCTCGCATGTAAGCAGCAGGGGTTCTGTAACACGAAATGAGGTAATTATGGAAGCATACACGAGTTTTGCCCGGGTGTATGACATGTTCATGGACAATGTGCCATATGAGGTGTGGGGCAGATATATTGTCGAAAAACTGCGTGCAAATGGCATAGACAGTGGATATGTCGTGGACTTAGGCTGTGGTACGGGAAAGCTTACCACGCTTCTTGCAGATGCAGGCTATGATATGATAGGCATTGACAATTCTTTTGACATGCTTGATATGGCACTTGAGAGAGAGGATGACAGAATCCTTTATCTGATGCAGGATATGAGAGAGTTTGAACCGGGAGAAAAGGTGAGTGCCGTCGTAAGCGCATGTGACAGCATCAATTACATTCTTGAGCCTGAGGATCTGCAGGCAGTTTTTTTCTGCGTGAGCGAAAGTCTCAAAGAGGGTGGCATTTTTATATTTGATATCAATACTCCATACAAATATGAGGTGCTCATGGCTGATAATACCATAGCTGAAAACCGTGATGAGGGCAGCTTTATATGGGACAATTATTATGATGCCGATGAGAAAATAAACGAGTATGACCTGACACTTTTTATAAAGGAGCAGTCAGAGGATGAGGATGATATCTACAAGAAGTTTGAGGAAACTCATTTCCAGAGGTGCTATGAGATTTCAGAGCTTAAGGAGCTTCTTGAGCAGTCGGGACTTGTGTTTGATGCAGTGTATGATGCGTACACAGACGATCAGGTGAAGTGTGACAGTGAGAAGGTCACTGTAATTGCACATAAAGCATAGAATTAGATAATGAGAGGTAAATTATGTCAGATTATATAGTAAGAGCAACAGCGGCGGATGCCAACATCAGAGCATTTGCTGTAACATCAAGGGAGATGGTGGAGACCGCCAGAGAGGATCACATGACAACACCTGTCATGACGGCGGCACTTGGCAGACTTCTTTCTGCGGGAGCCATGATGGGAGCTATGATGAAGGGCGATAAGGATATCATAACTCTTCAGATACAGTGCAGCGGACCTGCAAAGGGACTTACCGTCACAGCAGATTCGCACGGCAATGTAAAGGGCTTTGCCATGAATCCACAGGTTGAGCTGCCACTCAATGCGGCAGGCAAGCTCGATGTGGGCGGAGCGCTTGATCTTGGAATACTCACAGTTATAAAGGATATGGGCTTAAAGGAACCGTACTCAGGTCAGTGTGAGCTTAAAACAGGTGAGATAGCTGAGGATCTGACCTATTATTTTGCCACATCTGAGCAGATTCCGTCGGCGGTGGGTCTTGGCGTGCTGGTGGATAAGGACCAGAGCGTAAAGCAGGCCGGTGGATTTATCATCCAGCTTATGCCGTTTACACCGGATGAGGTTGTGGACAGGCTTGAAAAGAAAATCACAGAGATTGATTCGGTGACACAGATGCTTGACAGGGGGCTGACTCCGGAGCAGATACTTGAGGAAATTTTAGGGGATTTCGGGCTTGAAATCACAGATACGACTGAGACACGCTTCCACTGTGACTGTTCAAAGGAGCGTGTGAGCAGAGCACTTTCCACATTAAGTAAAAAGGATCTTGATTCCATTATCGCAGATGGTGAAAGCATTGAGGTAAAGTGCCAGTTCTGTAATAAGGCATATGAGTTTACGGTGGATGAGTTGAAGGAGATGCGCTAATTGAAGGACGGATATATAAAGGTCGCTGCAGCGACACCAAAGGTAAAGGTAGCTGATACTGTATACAACGGACAGCTTATTAAAGCTCTTATGAAGGAGTGCACTGACAACGGGGCAAAGGTGGTTGTTTTCCCGGAGCTTTGCATTACCGGATACACCTGTCAGGATCTTTTCTGGCAGGATAAGCTCATAGCTGCAGCAGAGGATGAGCTTATAGGAATAGCTGATTACAGCAGGAGCCTTGACGGCATATTTTTCATAGGGCTTCCATATGAGATAAACGGCATGCTCTATAATATGGCGGCAGTTGTATCGCGCGGAGAGGTGCTTGCCATGGTGCCAAAGACATTTCTGCCAAACTATAATGAGTTTTATGAGGCAAGGCATTTTGCATCGGGTGAAAACCTTAGCACATATGTCACACTGAAAAATGGACAGCAGGTGTCTGTAGATACTGATTTTATTTTTAGCTGCAAGCAGCTGCCAAAGCTTAAGATAGCGGTGGAGCTTTGTGAGGATCTTTGGACTCCGAACCCGCCGAGCATCAGACACGCGATGTCTGGTGCCACTGTGATTGTAAATCTGTCTGCATCAGATGAGGTGACAGGCAAGGCAATATACAGGAGAGAGCTTGTGAGCGGACAGTCTGCCAGATTAATCTGCGGATATATTTATGCGTCAGCGGGAGACGGTGAGTCCACACAGGATGTGGTCTACTCAGGACACAATCTCATCTGTGAAAACGGAAATGTGCTTGCCGAGTCAAAGCGCTTTACAAATGAGACTATATACAGCGAGTTTGATGTGGAAAGAATAGAGACTGAGAGGCGCAGGATGACAACATTTGTTGTCGAGGATGATCACAGATGGGCTGAGTTTGATCTTGAGGTAAAGGATACCACTCTTAGCCGCTATGTAAATTGCGCTCCTTTTGTTCCTGCAGACAAGACAGACAGGGACAGACGCTGTGATGAGATTCTTATGATTCAGGCTATGGGGCTTAAAAAGAGATTAGAGCATACCAACTGCAAGACCGCGGTTATCGGTATTTCAGGAGGACTCGATTCCACACTGGCACTGCTTGTCACGGTAAGAGCATTTGACCTTTTGGGAAAGGATCACAAGGATATAGCGGCAGTTACTATGCCGGGCTTTGGAACAACAGACCGCACATATGACAATGCGGTAAATCTCATTAAATGCCTTGGAGCTACATTTATCGAGGTGGATATAAAGGATGCTGTAAATATACATTTCAGGGATATCGGTCAGAATCCGTCTGTGCATGATGTCACATACGAGAATGGACAGGCACGCGAGCGCACACAGATACTTATGGATATCGCAAACAAGGAAAACGGAATGGTTATAGGTACAGGAGATTTGTCGGAGCTGGCACTCGGCTGGGCGACTTACAACGGAGACCATATGTCCATGTATGCTGTAAATGCATCGGTTCCAAAGACTCTGGTGCGCCATCTGGTAAAATACTATGCAGATACCTGCGGCAGCGATTTGCTGGAAAGTACACTTCTTGATGTGCTTGATACACCTGTTTCTCCTGAGCTTTTACCACCTGAAAACGGTAAGATTTCACAGAAGACAGAGGATCTTGTGGGGCCTTATGAGCTGCATGACTTCTTCCTTTACAATATGCTGCGCTGCGGCTATGCTCCTGCCAAGGTTTACCGCCTTGCAAGGATAGCATTTGAAGGAAAATATGATGATGAGTTTATTCTCAAATGGCTTAAGAACTTCTATCGCAGATTTTTCGCACAGCAGTTCAAGCGCTCATGTCTGCCGGATGGACCAAAGGTAGGAACAGTGGCGGTCTCACCGAGAGGAGACCTAAGGATGCCTTCGGATGCGTGCGGACGTATCTGGATGGATGAAGTTGATAAGCTGTAATAGTAAGAGGAAAACAATGGGAAAGACACATAAGAAAACTGATAGAAGGCAGGAAAGCATAGAACGTGCAAGGCACAGTGACAGGCGCATGAAAATAGGCGCAATAGTCCTTTGTGTAGCGATAGCCATAACAACATTTGTGGCTGTGGGCATGCAGCTTTTGGTTCCTGATACAGAAGCAGCGGTAAGTGCTGATAATAAGACGCAATCAAGAGATGTTGATGTGCAGAAGAATAATAATTCACTTACCGCATCTAAAATGGATTCAGAAAAAAATCAAAACAGCTCAGAGGCTGATGTAAACGCTGCGGAGCAAGACAGCGAGCCTGACAAGGAAACGAAGCTTGATGAGATACTTCACAGTGCAAAGTATCCGGGGCAGCTAAAGGAGCTTGCCAAGAGAAATGATGAGGCAATTGACTTCATATATGAGTATCCTAAGGAGCACTCGAAAGAGCATGATATTGATCTGACTGCAGAGGCCTCGCAGGATACAGTACCTCTTTTGCAGCAGTGGGATAAGAGATGGGGCTATGAAAAGTACAGTGGCAATTATTTTGCGGCGAGTGGCTGCGGTCCGACTGCACTTTCGATGGTTGTATTATATCTGACACATGATGCACAGGCATCCCCTCTTGCGGTGGCAGAGTATGCAAAGGAGGCCGGCTACAGTGTGGATGGCTCCGGAAGTGCATGGAGTCTTATGAGCAAGGGCTGCAGGCACTTCGGTGTAAATGCAAAGACTATAAAGGTGGATGAGGATACATTTAAAGAAAGGCTTGATGAGGGCAATCTGATAGTCGTAAATGTCGGTCCGGGAGATTTCACAGAAAAGGGACATTTTATGGTGATCACAGGCTATGATGATGAGGGCTTTACTATAAATGATCCAAACAGTATCATAAAGAGCAATACCCACTGGCAGTTTGAGAGGCTGGGTTCGCAGATCAGGGCGGCATGGAGGATGTTTGTGTAGATAATAGCAGCAATACATGCATTTATGCTGATGTTTGTGATGCATATGGAAAAATTAAAAAATAAGAAATAAAAAACCTGCTGTGTCATGCTTGTCTGACACAGCAGGTTTTTAATAACAAACAGTAAAGTATGGTATGCAGATTATAGCAATTGAATACCATGCTCCTCACATGCCTTAATTGTCTCCTCAGGCCACAGTGAGCTTTGTACCTCACCGATATGAGCCTTTCTGAGGAAGAACATACAGATTCGTGACTGTCCGATTCCGCCTCCGATAGTGTACGGAAGCTCCTTGTTGAGGATAGCCTTCTGGAATGGAAGCTTAGCACGCTCAGGACATCCGGCCTTGTCAAGCTGTTCCTTTAGGGCTTTTTCATCTACACGGATACCCATTGATGAAAGCTCAAGTGCGATATCAAGAACAGGATAGTATACGATGATATCAGCGTTTAAAGCCCAGTCGTCATAGTCAGGGGCACGTCCGTCGTGAGGCTCTCCGTTTGCAAGCTTGTCACCAATCTGCATTACACAGATTGCACCCTTTGCCTTTGCAAAATAATACTCGCGCTCCTTTGGAGTATTGTCCGGGAACATTTCCTCAAGCTCTGATGTGGTGATAAAGGTGATATCCTTTGGCAGAATTAAATCTATGTAGTCGTACTGTATAGCCATGTACTGCTCGGTCTTGCGCAGGCATTTGTATACTGTCTTTACTGTTTCCTTAAGGAAGTCTAAGTTTCTGTCCTCCTTGCGGATGATCTTTTCCCAGTCCCACTGGTCAACAAATATAGAGTGGATATTGTCAGTCTCCTCATCACGTCTTATGGCATTCATATCTGTGTAGATGCCCTCGCCGAGAGAGAAGCCGTATTTCTTTAATGCATATCTCTTCCACTTGGCAAGAGAGTGAACGACCTCTGCCTCCTTGTCACCCTGCTCAAGGATGCCGAAGGTAACAGGTCTTTCATATCCGTTTAAGTTATCGTTTAAGCCTGTGGTAGGATCAACGAAAAGCGGTGCTGAAACACGTGTCAGGGAAAGACGCTGTGCGAGCATGCCCTGGAAGAAATCCTTAACAGTTTTGATGGCAAGCTGTGTATCGTGAAGATTCAGTGCCGAAGAATAGTTCTTTGGTATTGTTAATTTGCTCATTTTCGATTAAACCTCGTTGTATTATTAATTTTTAAATAAAATTCCTTTAACCTGATTATTATATCACAATTTTTCTAGAAAGATAGTCCATAATATGATAAAATTAGATAGTTTAAAGAAAAACAATATCGTTTTACCTTATTTTTACGTGTTTAAGGTGTTAATGAAAGGTAGTAGATTTATATGAGAAAAAGAGATATGACCTTTGCTTCGGCGGTGCTTGAGGCAATAGATGCGCTTTTAGCTCTTGCGTATATAGGCTTACAGATTTATTATGGAGTGTGCTATCACATACAGGTATTTAAGTTTGTGGCCAATATACTTGTGCTTTTGCTTGTATACATTGCAATCACATGGCTGCAGCATTATCCGGAAAAGCTCAATCACATAGCAGCGGAGCTGTGTGTGGGCAATATCAGAAAGTATTCACTCAGGCTTTTGACGTTTGTAAAGCTTGTTTTTACTGCGGGGCTTTTGGTGCCATGCGTGTGTGATGCGTTTGGAATAGCAATCCGCGATGTATACAGCCTCATTATGATAGGGCTCATCCTTGTGGTGTCGGCATATTATGAGTACAGGATATTTCAGGAAATAAAGTCATTGCGGAAATAATATAGGAGAAATAAAATGCAGCTTAGTATAGAAGAAGTTAAAAAGCTGGATAGTAACAGCTATCAGATAATAGATATAAGAAGTGAGGAAGAGGTGGCGCACGGTGCCATAAAGGGAGCACTCAATATTCAGGCAGAGGAAATAGAGTCAGATGAGAGGGTGCTGCATGATAAGAAGCTTGTCATAGTCTGCAGCCGTGGTAAGACGAGCGTGGATGTGGCAGAGTATCTCACAGAAAAAGGTTTTGATGCGGCAAGCTTAAAGGGAGGCTATATAAGCTGGCTGCTTGATGCCATGAAAGAGGATGAGGTGGCAGAGCGCGATATAAAGGCAGATGTGGAGCAAAGCATCAGAAAGAAATTTAAGAAATCCATCTGGCGCAAGTTTACAAAGGCGATAAACACATATGAGCTTGTAAAGCCGGGGGATAAGATTGCGGTGTGTATCTCGGGAGGTAAGGATTCCATGCTTATGGCAAAGCTGTTTCAGGAGCTTAAGCATCACAATAAGTTTGATTTTGATGTGAAGTTTCTCGTCATGGACCCGGGCTACAATGAGGCAAACAGGCATGTCATAGAGGAAAACTGCAGGAACCTTGGCATCCCTGCCACTATTTTTGAGTCAGATATATTTGATGCTGTATATGATATCGAAAAATCGCCATGCTATTTATGTGCGAGGATGAGAAGAGGACATCTGTATGCATTTGCAAAGGAGCTGGGCTGCAACAAAATTGCGCTCGGACATCACTATGATGATGTTATCGAGACGATACTCATGGGCATGCTCTACGGTGCACAGGTACAGACCATGATGCCTAAGCTTCACAGCACAAACTTTGAGGGCATGGAGCTTATCAGGCCTCTTTACCTGGTAAGGGAGGACGATATCAAGGCATGGCGTGATTACAACGGTCTGCATTTTATACAGTGTGCCTGCAAGTTTACAGATACCTGTACCACCTGCAATAATGAGGAAAACCGCTCAAAGCGTGTTGAGATAAAGCAGCTCATCGCTAATCTTAAAAAGGTGAATCCTTTTGTCGAGGCAAATATATTTAAGAGCGTGGAGAATGTAAATCTGGCTACGGTTGTAGCATATAAAAAGGATGGCATAAAGCACAGCTTCCTAGATCACTATGATGAATAAGACAGATATATTTCAGGAGGGCATTGTATGGCAGATATCATGGATTATATTGACTGGCGTGGAGACATAGGCTTTGATGAGGTGCAAGTAAATGAGGTGGACGGACTGATTTTTTCACAGCTTATTTATGTGCAGATGAAGCCATATATGCCGGATGCAAAGAAGTCATACCTTACGATAAAACAGCTTTCAAGCCTTTACTGCGCGGACCACAGTGATGATGAGATTGAGCAGATGCCTAATCTTTTCCGCCACTCCGCGAGGCTGCTTCAAAAGCTGGCGCACTCAAGGCGCTATGCTGACTGCATTTTGAGATATTATATATACGATATTAGTGAAAAAGAGGAGTCGCAGTTTTCTGCGGTTACGATAGAACTGCCTGACGGCACATATTTCATTTCCTACAGTGGTACAGACCATTCCGTGGTCGGTTGGAAGGAAAACTTTAATCTAAGCTATCTCGATGAGACACCGGGACAGAACAAGGCGAAAAAATATTTAAAGCAGGTGGCAGCATATATATGCAATGATGATAGGGGCATAAATGAAAAAGCCATAAATGATAAAGCTTTAGATGATGAAAATATCAACAATAAAAGCATCAATACAGGAAAGCTGTGGATAGGCGGACACTCAAAGGGTGGAAATCTGGCAGTGTTTGCCGCCATGCATGTGGATAAAGAGGTGCAGGATGTCATTATTAAGGTGTTTAATTTTGACGGGCCGGGCTTCAATCACAAGATGATATATACGGCAGGCTACAAAAGAATTTTTGACAGAATAGAGACATTTCTGCCGCAGTCGTCTATTGTTGGCTTATTGCTTGAGCATGTGGACAATTATGAGGTGGTAAGAAGCCGTAATTCGGGGCCGCTGCAGCATGATGCTTTTTCATGGGAGATAATGGGCGGAAGTATCATAAAGGCGGATGGGCTGGACAAAAACAGTGTGCGCCTTGACAAGACACTCAGAAACTGGATAGGAAGCATGGATGAGGCGCAGCGAAAGCAGTTTGTAAATGTGCTTTTTTCAATAGCATCGGACTCCAATTTTGAGAACCTTGACCAGATGTCATTTAAGCAGCTCATTGAGATGATAAAGGCTGCCGATGAGCTGTCAAAGGCTGACTGGAGCATGCTTAAGGATACAGTAAGACTCCTGATTTCTGCCGGTGTCGGCGTGGTCAGGGATGAAAAGGAGAAATAAATGTTAAATCAGTTTTCAAGAACACAGCTTTTGCTTGGAAAAGAGGCGATGGATAGGCTAAAGGGCGCAAGAGTCGCAGTATTTGGAATAGGAGGAGTGGGCGGATATGTCTGCGAGGCACTAGTCAGAAGCGGCGTGGGAGCGATTGACCTTATCGATGATGACAAGGTGTGTCTTACAAACCTAAACAGGCAGATAATCGCAACCCGAAAGACCATAGGAAAATACAAGACAGATGTGATGGAGGAGAGGATTCATGATATTAATCCTGATGTCAGTGTCGTGACACACAGGTGCTTCTTTTTGCCGGAAAATGCTGATGAATTTCCGTTTGAAGAGTATGATTATATAGTTGACGCGGTTGATACGGTCACAGCAAAGATTGCGCTTGTCATGAAGGCACAGGAGAAAAATGTCCCTATCATAAGCAGTATGGGAGCGGGAAATAAGTTGGATGCAAGTGCATTTAAGGTGGCTGATATATATAAGACCAGCATGTGTCCTCTTGCAAAGGTCATGCGCCGTGAGCTTAAAAAACGTGGCGTGAAAAAGCTTAAGGTGGTATACTCTGAGGAGAAGCCTACAAGACCGATAGAGGATATGTCTATAAGCTGCAGAACTAACTGCATCTGCCCGCCGGGTGCCGAACACAAGTGCACGCAGCGCAGGGATATTCCCGGAAGCCTTGCATTTGTACCATCAGTGGCAGGACTTATCATCGCGGGCGAGGTGGTACAGGACATAGCCTTTGACAGGGTATGATGAAGAATACAATTACGAAAAGAGAGGAATAAAAATGCCAGTATTTGATTTTAGCGATACACCGGTAGCAAACGAGCATCCGGAGTGTACATATGAGACATTTCATTCGACAGAGACCAAGGCATCGGCCGATAAACCGATTGTTGTGATAGACAATAAGCAAAAGGAATGGGCGCATCATGCGCTCGGTATGTTTACAAATCCGATAAAGCGTACATCCTTTGAATTTGAGGATGGTGATGGGGTGACCAGTGCAGATATCCTGCGCATTGATTCCCGCTTCGTTAGCCTTTTTAAGTGGCTTGGCGAAAATCACATAAAGGTACAGCTTTCAGGAGCCAATACACCTGACGGATACGCAGTATACAGGGTGAGGGAGGTGTCTCTCGGCAGAGGCACAAAGCTGTCTGCAGAGGACGGATTCCTGCAGTATATGATGGAAAGGCTCTTTGCCAGCACCATGCCTGAGGATGAACCTGACCTCGATGATTACGAGGAAGAGGGTGACAGCATGAAGCTCACCAGTATACAGAGCATCACAGATTTCATGACATGTGCAGGCCGTACACTGCCTGACAATATACTGCTGTGGGCCAGAAGAAATCTGGCAGTTGCGCGTTCAAGCGAGGTATCACCTGAGGAGAGACGCCATGCGCAGAGAGCACTTTCCATCATGATGAATATCCAGTGGAAGGGAAATTATTTTGAGGCAATTGACCCTGTGGAGGCAAGGCGCATACTCGATGAGGAGCTCTATGGCATGGAGAGCGTGAAGCAGAGAATCATTGAGACCATTATCCAGATAAACAGGACTCATACACTCCCTGCCTACGGACTGCTGCTCTGTGGACCGGCAGGAACCGGAAAGTCACAGATTGCATATGCTGTTGCACGTATACTCAAGCTTCCATGGACCACACTCGATATGAGCTCCATAAATGATGCAGAGCAGCTCACAGGAAGCTCAAGAATCTATTCAAACGCAAAGCCGGGAATCATTATGGAGGCATTTTCACAGGCGGGAGAGTCAAATCTTGTATTTATCATCAATGAGCTCGACAAGGCCTCAAGCAAAAACGGCAACGGAAATCCGGCAGATGTGCTTTTGACACTGCTTGACAATCTGGGCTTTACAGACAACTATATGGAGTGTATGGTGCCGACCGTCGGAGTATATCCGATTGCAACAGCCAATGATAAATCACAGATTTCTGCACCGCTTATGTCACGTTTTGCGGTGATTGATATTCCGGACTATACCGATGAAGAGAAGAAGGTCATCTTCCAGAGATTTGCCCTGCGCAAGGTATTTGAGCGAATGGGAATGAAGGAGGAGGAGTGCGTTCTCACAGAGGACGGACTTGATGCAGTGATTAAGCTTCACGAGAACACATCGGGCATAAGAGATCTCGAGCAGGCTGCAGAGCATCTGGCAGCAAATGCACTTTATCAGATAGAGGTTGATAAGGTAAAGCAGGTGGTATTTGACGCTGAGGCTGTTTTTGAGCTTTTAGGCTAGCAGGATATGATTACGGATACAGGAATTGTTACGAAAATAAAAGGAGATTGTCAGGATGAGAGAATTTGGAAAATCCAGAAAATTAGATAATGTGCTTTATGATGTAAGAGGACCGGTGGTGGATGAGGCGGCCCGCATGGAGGAAAACGGCACAAATGTGTTGAAGCTCAATATAGGAAATCCGGCGCCGTTTGGCTTCAGGACACCTGATGAGGTGATATATGATATGTCTCGCCAGCTCACGGACTGTGAGGGGTATTCCAACTCCAAGGGACTTTTTTCTGCAAGAAAAGCAATCATGCAATATGCACAGCTCAAAAAGCTTCCTAATGTGACGGTTGAGGATATCTACACCGGAAACGGAGTCAGCGAGCTTATAAACTTAAGCATGTCAGCGCTTCTTGACAATGGTGATGAGGTGCTGGTGCCGGCACCGGACTATCCGCTTTGGACAGCCTGCGTTACACTTGCGGGAGGCACGGCAGTACACTATATCTGTGATGAGCAGTCAGAGTGGTATCCGGACATAGAGGATATCAAAAAGAAGATTACAGACAAGACAAAGGCAATCGTAATAATAAACCCTAATAACCCTACGGGAGCGCTCTATCCAAGGGAGGTGCTGCAGCAGATAGTTGATGTGGCAAGAGAGCACGAGCTCATGATTTTTTCGGATGAGATATATGACAGGCTTGTGATGGATGACTATGAGCATGTGTCTATTGCGTCGCTTGCACCGGACCTCTTCTGTGTGACCTTCAGCGGTCTTTCGAAGTCGCATATGATAGCAGGATATCGTATCGGATGGATGGTTTTAAGCGGCAACAAGGCGCTCGGAAAGGACTATATTGAGGGTCTCAACATGCTCTCAAACATGCGTCTTTGCTCGAATGTTCCGGCGCAGTCGATAGTGCAGACGGCTTTAGGCGGATATCAGAGTGTAGGTGAGTATATTGTGCCGGGCGGACGAATCTATGAGCAGAGAGAGTACGTCTACAAGGCATTAAACGATATACCGGGAATTTCGGCAGTAAAGCCAAAGGCAGCATTTTACATATTCCCAAAGATTGATACTGCAAGGTTCAACATCACAAACGATGAACAGTTTGCACTTGATCTGCTTCGTGAGAAGAAGATACTTATCATCCACGGCGGCGGCTTCAACTGGGATAAGCCGGATCACTTCAGAGTGGTATATCTGCCTCGAACAGAGATATTAAAGGATGCCACAGGCAAGCTTGCAGACTTTTTGTCTTCATATAAGCAGAAATAATTATTGGCATAGATAATTATAAAACATATGATATAAAACATATAATATATAAGCTCCGGCACAGAAAACTTTTTGTTCTGACCGGAGTTTTTATATTATGCTGTAATATTTTTTAAAAGTAACCTACCTGTAACTTTACATAATGTATTATACACTTGTATCGCGGGGCGGCTGCACTTTAAAGGACAGACCGCACAGCACTCAAAAATGTATAGAGAAGAAAAGGAGAATTAAATGGAACTGCTTAGAGTAGAACACTTATCAAAAATATACGGAGCCGGAGAAAATCAGGTCAAGGCTTTGGACGATGTGTCATTGAGCGTGGAAAAGGGAGAGTTTGTGGCAATTGTCGGGGCGAGCGGCTCCGGAAAATCCACACTGCTTCATCTGCTCGGAGGTGTTGACAGGCCAACAAGCGGAAAGGTGTATATAAACGGCACTGATATTTTTGCAATGAATGATGATGAGCTTGCCATATTCAGAAGAAGACAGGTAGGCATCATTTATCAGTTTTATAATCTGATACCTATATTAAATGTGGAGGAAAACATGGCAATTCCGATGGAGCTTGATGGAAGAAAGGTGGAAAAAGCACAGATGGATGACATGCTTTTGCGCCTTGGACTTACAGAGAGACGTACTCATCTGCCAAATGAGCTCTCAGGTGGACAGCAGCAGCGCACATCTATAGGAAGAGCCCTGATTACGAGACCATCTATAGTGCTAGCGGATGAGCCGACCGGAAACCTGGATACCAAAGCCAGCAACGAGATTATGCATCTCTTAAAGACCTCAAACCGTGAGCTCAACCAGACAATCATTATGATCACACACAATATGGAGCTTGCAAAGGCGGCTGACCGCACAATAATGATAGAGGATGGTAAAATCAGATGAATTTGATGAAGACACTCACATTAAAAAACTTAAAGCTCAACAGGAAAAGAACTATTGTCACGATAGTCGGAATAATTCTTGCAACAGCGCTTTTGTCGGCGCTTGTCACACTTGTGTCAAGCTTTCAGTACAGTATGATCGAATACCAGAAGCAAAAGGGCGGCGACTTTCATGTGAAATTTTCGAATGTGAAAATGTCTGAGCTTTCGGAGTTTAAAAACAACAGAAATATTGAAAGCACATTTGAGACAATGGGAATGGGCTTTGCAAATCTGGACGGCTGCAAGAATGAGGATAAGCCGTATGCATATGTCATGGCAACAGATGAGGCCGGCTTTGAGAGAGGCTGCTTTAAACTGATAGAGGGGCGCATGGCAAAAAATGAGGATGAGATAGTCATTCCAAGGCACTTAAAGACAAACGGACGAATCGACATAAAGGTGGGAGATGAGATAACACTTGATGTCGGAAAGCGATATGATTCAAACACCGAAAGTGTCATATCGGAAAACTGCGCATATGAGCATGAGGCAGAGACACTTACCGATACTGTGACAAAGCACTACAAGGTGGTAGGCATCATGGAAAGACCGGGCTATGGAATGGAGGACTATAGTGCCGCCGGATATACATTTGTCACATACTCTGATGAACTGGCAGCAATTGATAACGGCACAAAGAGTGAGGCAAGCGAAGCTGATACTACACTCACAGTGTACAGCAGATACACTCAAAAGGCTTTAAGAAACAAGGATGCTGTGACTGCTGATATAATTGGTGTGGATGAAAAGCTGTTTGCGAAAGCGAATAATTCATCTGTTGAAATGTCTGCTGAGGAGAGTGATAGGTTTCTTAAAGAGATGGAAAATGCAAAATATGATATATATATAAATGGCTTCCTTATAAGCTATGAGTGTGTTTTCCCGATTGACGGCACATTTAAAGCACTGTTTACAGTGGCCACTGTTGTGGCTTTGATAATTATACTGACATCAGTGTATTGTATCAAAAACAGCTTCAACATATCAATCACTGAAAAAATCAAGCAGTATGGCATGCTTGCAAGCGTGGGTGCTACGAGGCGCCAGATAAAAAGCAGTGTAAAGACAGAGGCAGCAATGCTTGGAGTGGTTGGTATTCCTGTAGGTACCATGAGCGGTATTTTGGCATCGCTCATACTTGTCAAGGTGGTGAATGCGCTGTCAGCAGGCTGGCTTAACTTTGCTTTGAGCTTTCACACATCACTGCCTGCACTTATTCTTGCTGTGATACTGAGTATAGCAACCATTTATTTCTCAGCAACAGGCAGTGCAAGAAGGGCTGCAAAGGTTACACCGCTTGAAGCAATAAGAAATACAAAGGAGATTAAAATAAAGTCAGCAAAGCTTAAGACACCGGCGATTATAGGCAGAATCTGGGGTATCGGAGGCGTTATCTCATATAAGAATATAAAGAGGAACAATAAAAAGTACAGAACCACAGTGACATCTATTGTCATCTGCTCAGTAACCTTTATTGTGATATCATACTTTATGTCTATGGCCTTTAGCAGGGTTGGGATGTCATATGCATCAGTAGATTACAATATTGGAATAAATATGTCATGTAAAAAGGACCTTGATATTGAAAAGCTCTCTGAGCTTTTGAGTGGCATTGAAGGAGCTGAGGATTATCTGGTTGGAGCAGGCTATGATTTCGATGTCAGTAAGCCGGAGTATACAAAGGAATATGGAGAGTATTGCGGGCAGCTTTATGATGACAGTGAGGATGTCTCACAAGAGTTTTTAATCACAGTTTTGGATGACAAATCGTATGATAAGTATGCGTCCGACGCAGGCATAAAAAATGCAGCTGCAGGAGCAATTCTTGTGAATAAAGGCACATTTGATGTGTATAATGAGAATAGCTCAAAATACGTCAAAAAAGAGATGGAGCTGTACAAATATAAAGCAGGAGATACAATCGAGTGTGGTTATAATGTGTATGATGATGCTTCTTCTGATGACAATGCAGCAGAAGGCGATACTGAAAGCAGCACAGATGATAATAATGCAGTGGAAGGTGATACTGAAAGCGGCACAGAGGATAACAGTGGATACGTTGACGAGGAAACAATAAATAACGGAGTCAGAAAGACTGTGGATGTAACTATTGCAGGTGTCACAGACAAGGTACCAACAGGTTATAAGGGCTACGGCAATACCACGCTTTTGTTTATGAACCAAAAAGGCTTTGAAAGCCTATGGGCTGACGGCAAGAGCGGTAATGAGCTCAAACCGGGACATGCGTCATATTCGGCATATGTGGTTGCAGAAAATGCAGATGAATATCAGGATACATTCGAAAAGGAGACGGAAGGAAATACTGAGTATTCGCAGATTAGTTTTTATGTCAGCAATCTGGATAAGGAGATGCGCGATGAAAAGTCTCTCTTTACACTGCTTGGAGTATTTGCATACGGACTTATTGTGGTCATTGCCTTAATAGGAATCACAAATATCATCAATACCTTAAGCACCGGAATGGAGCTTAGAAGCCGCGAGTTTGCCACATTAAGAAGCATTGGAATGACAGATAAGCAGTTTGCCGGAATGGTCAGGCTCGAGAGTGTATTTATATCTGTAAAGGCACTTGTAATAGGTGTACCGCTTGGTATTTTAATAAGCTATCTCTTATGTGTTATGATGAACAGGATGGATGACGCAATCATTTATGAGCCGCCGTATAAAGCAATTATATTGTGTATAGTGGTTGTAATAATGCTGATTTATGCTATCATGAAACTATCAATGACGAAGCTTAGACACAATAACATTATTGAGACAATCAAGAATGAAAATCTGTAGGAAATGCGGGAGCTGATATGAAAAAAATACTTCTCATAGAGGACAATAAAGGAATAACAGAGGGACTGTGTGATACCTTTACAGAACCTGAATATGAGCTTTTGACAGCAGGCAGTTTAAAGGAGGCTGGGGCGCTTTTGAGTGAGCACCCCGGCCTTGTGCTGCTTGATGTGTCGCTTCCGGATGGGAACGGCTTTGATTTTTACAGCGAAAGGCTGGAAAAAGAAAAAACACCGGTGATTTTTCTTACCGCAAGGGATGAGGAAAATGATATAGTAAAGGGACTTGAGCTTGGAGCGGAGGATTACATCACAAAGCCTTTTTCAGTAAGAGAGCTTGTGGCGAGAGTAAACCGCGTATTTTTACGAAGGAAAAGTGATGACAGCTCATCTGTCATACACGCAGGAAGCATAAGCTATGATTTGGACAAAAAGGAAGCAAGAAGGGCTGGACAGGTGATTGCTCTTTCAAGTCTTGAAAACCGCATACTTGATCTGCTTTTTACCAATCACGACAAGGCTGTGTCCAGAAATGCCGTGATTGACTGCATCTGGGAGGCAACAGGCAACGATGTCTATGACCATACAGTGACTGTCTATATGAAGCGCATTAGGGCAAAGCTTGGTGAGGCTGTGATAAAGACTGTGAAGGGAATCGGGTATCGTGTTGATTCAGATGAAGCTCTTTAAACAGTATCGGCCGACAGAGACAGTTCCCGGGGGAAAGCATGAGAAAGAAGAAATATAATTTAGAGAACAGAAAACTTTTTGTGTATTTTGCAATAATATATACATGTATATGTGTGACGGTTATGGCTTTTACCGTCTTTTTTCAGTACAGGGCGTATACAAAAAACTATAACGTCACAGTGGCTAAGCTATGTGCGCTTATACATGAAAAATATCCCGATGTATCAGATGGCAGTATAGCCGGGATTCTAAATGACAGCAGCTTAGGCAGCGATTATACAAATTTAAAAAGCGCAGAGACGCTCTTAAAAAAATACGGCATTGATATGGAAAAGGATTCTGCGGTTTTGTCAAATGAAAAAGCGCTTAAAGGAGCGCTTTGGCTAGACATATTTCTTGTTGTGCTTTTTGCAGGGGGCTTTTGCCTTTACATTGTGCTTATAAGATTTAGCTTTAAAAGACAGGTCAGACAGGCTGCGGATTATCTGCGCCGCATAAATCAGGGAGACTACAGACTTGTTATGGCAGATAGCACAGAGGGAGAGATTTCCATACTAAAGGGAGAGCTTTACAAGACAGCAATCTATTTGAGGGAGTCTGCGGAAAATGCAAAGGCAGACAAGCTTTTGCTAAAGGATGCGCTTTCTGACATATCGCACCAGCTTAAGACGCCGCTCACATCACTTTCGATAAATCTGGAAAATCTGGAAGGAAATCCTGATATGGCATCTGAAAACAGAAACAGGATAATGCGCAGGGCAAAGCGCGATGTGGACAATATATCGCATATGGTGCAGGCTATCTTAAAGCTTTCAAGGCTTGAAGCGGATGTTGTGGAGTTTGATGAGAAGGATACGCTGCTGTCTGAAATTGTGTCTGAGGCAGCTGACAATGTTATGGCACTTTGCGATTTGAGAGACATAAGGCTGTCCATAGATGAAGGCTCTGATAAGGATGCCTGTATACATGCTGATGCATACTGGCAGTGTGAGGCCATTACAAACATAGTAAAAAATGCGGTGGAGCACGCAGAGAGTGAGGTAAGGATAGGCTTTTACAGGTATGAGATGTATGCAGAGATAACAGTGCAAAACGATGGAGAAGCCATAAGTGATGAGGACAAAAAGCATATTTTTACGCGCTTTTACAGCGGCAGCGGACAGCCGGCAGACAGCATCGGCATAGGACTTTCGCTGGCGGAAGCAATTGTGCGTCATGACAATGGATATATCCTAGTGGAGGATTGTAAAAAAGATGTATTAAATGAAAAAAATGAATGCAGTGGCACACGCTTTGTGGTAAGATATTTGTGATAAGTTGAGAAAAATTATCAATAAATACACTAGGAAGCGATAAAATGACACTAAAAGAACTTGGCATAGGACAGAGTGCCAGAATACTTACAGTAGGCGGTGAGGGCGCACTGCGCCAGCATTTCCTGGATATGGGAGTAATCCCAAAAGCCGAAGTAACAGTTATCAAATTTGCACCGATGGGAGACCCGATGGAGCTTCAGGTGCATGGCTATGAGCTCACATTGAGGCTTGATGATGCGGCACAGATTGAGGTAGAATTAATTGACAGCCGTTCAAGAAAGCATGAGGGCCCTAAAAAGATAAGCAACACAGCCCATCCCGGACTTGGCGAGGAGGGCAAATACCATGTGAAGGGCAGTGGCAATCCCCTTCCGGATGGTGAGAAGCTCACATACGCACTTGTGGGAAACCAAAACTGCGGCAAGACAACACTTTTCAACCAGCTTACAGGCTCAAACCAGCATGTGGGCAATTTCCCGGGAGTGACGGTGGACAGAAAGGATGGCTCTATTAAAGAACATCCGGATACATCAATCACAGATTTACCGGGCATTTACTCAATGAGCCCATATACTAATGAGGAGATTGTGTCGAGAAACTTTGTGCTCGATAACAAGCCAAAGGCCATAATAAATATCGTAGATGCGACAAATATCGAGAGAAACCTGTATCTGACCATGCAGCTTCTTGAGATGGATATACCGATGGTTATCGCTCTAAATATGATGGATGAGGTGACGGCAAACTCAGGCTCAATCGATGTAAATAAAATCGAGGGACTGTTAGGAGTGCCTGTTGTACCGATTTCTGCCGCAAAGAATCAGGGTGTTGATGAGCTGGTGCGCCATGCGATACACATTGCAAAGTATCAGGAGCGCCCGGGCAGACAGGATTTCTGTGATGAGAATGATTTTGGCGGTGCTGTGCACAGATGTATACACGCGGTCAGCCACCTGATTGAGGATCATGCAAAGCTCGCCGGAGTCCCGATTCGCTTTGCTGCTACCAAAATTATCGAGGGAGATGCACTTATATTAGAGCAGCTTCATCTTGATGAGAATGAGAAAGAGGCAATAGAGCATCTGATTGTCCAGATGGAGAAGGAGCGAGGCCTTGACAGAAGCGCTGCAATTGCGGATATGCGCTTTACATTTATTGAGAAAATATGCGAGAGCACCGTGGTAAAACCAAAGGAGAGCAGGGAGCGTATCAGAAGTGAGCGCATCGACCGTGTTCTTACAGGCAAATATACGGCAATACCGTGCTTTATAGTGATAATGCTTGCTGTATTTTATCTCACCTTCAATGTAATCGGAGCAGGCCTTCAGTGGCTTTTGGAGCAGGGCATAGGAGCATTGACCGCGCTTACGGATAAGGCACTCACAGCGGCAGGCGTGAATGAGGTGCTGCACGGACTGGTAATAGACGGCATCTTTCAGGGTGTCGGAAGCGTCTTAAGCTTTTTGCCGATTATCGTGACACTGTTCTTTTTCTTATCCCTCATGGAGGACAGCGGATACATAGCGAGGGTTGCATTCTTCATGGACAAGCTCCTTCGTAAGATAGGACTTTCCGGACGAAGCATAGTACCAATGCTCATAGGCTTCGGCTGTACGGTGCCAGCTGTCATGGCGACACGTACACTGCCAAGTGAGAGAGACCGTAGAATGACTATACTCCTCACACCGTTTATGAGCTGTTCGGCAAAATTGCCAATTTATGCATTCTTTGTTAGTGCATTTTTCCCGAAGCATGGCGGACTTGTCATGGGAGGACTGTACTTCCTTGGCATAATTGTCGGAATACTTTTCGCATTTATCTATAGAAAGACTTTGTTCAGGGGTGACGCAGTGCCATTTGTCATGGAACTGCCAAACTACAGGATGCCGGGCGCCAAGAATGTGTGCCAGCTCCTCTGGGAGAAGGCAAAGGACTTTTTGCAGAAGGCATTTACAGTAATACTTATTGCAACAATGCTGATATGGTTCTTACAGAGCTTTGACATACACTTTAACATGGTAACAGACTCAAAGGACAGCATGCTTGCTGCTATTTCAAGTATTATCGTGCCTGTCTTTAAGCCTCTGGGACTCGGAGACTGGCGTATATGCACGTCACTTATCAGCGGACTCATGGCAAAGGAGAGCGTGGTATCAACACTTGAGATACTGTTTGGCGGAACTGTTACGACAGCACTCACAACACTTTCAGCTGCATCTCTTCTGGTGTTCTCGCTGCTCTACAGCCCTTGCGTGGCTGCTATAGCATCCATAAAGAGAGAGCTGGGTGCAAAGTGGGCAGTCAGCGTGGTGCTTTTGCAGTGTGCGATTGCATGGGTGGCAGCATTTATTGTAAGGGTAATTGGACTGCTTGTGATGTAAAAAAACTGACTACAAAAAATATAAAAGGAGATATGTGATGGAGATTAAACTGGAAAATGAATCACTTGAGCTCACGATAAACAGCTTCGGAGCAGAGCTTAAAAGCATCACCGGCAAGGAAACAGGTACACAGTATCTGTGGGATGCCGATGAGAAGTACTGGAAGAGAAGCGCACCGGTGCTTTTCCCGTTTGTCGGCAGCTTAAAGGACAAGAAGTTTACCGTTGATGGGACAGATTATCCGATGGGACAGCACGGCTTTGCAAGGGATATGGAGTTTGAGCTTGTGTCACAGACAAAGGATGAGGCATGGTTTTCACTTAAATCAAATGATGAGACTCTTGCAAAATATCCGTTTGAGTTTGTGCTCGAAATCGGCTATAAGCTCTCAGGCAGTGATATAAAAGTGACCTGGAGGGTGACAAATCCTGCGAAAAAGGATTTACTTTTCTCAATAGGTGGTCATCCGGCATTTATGTGTCCGGTCGCAGAGCAGGGAAAGCAGTCAGACTATTATCTAAAGCTTGACACAGACAAAGCAATCACCTACGGACTTATCTGTGACGGAGGACTTTTAGACAAGGATGACAATCTGCTTAAGGTGGATGAGGATGGATACTGTCAGATAGATGAGCATATGTTTGATAAGGATGCGCTCATAATAGAAAACAGACAGGCTTCAAAGGTGAGCCTGTGTACACCGGATAAGAAGCCATACCTTACGGTGTCCTTTGATGCGCCTTTATTTGGTCTGTGGTCACCGGCAGGAATGGGAGCACCGTTTATCTGTATTGAACCGTGGTACGGCCGATGTGACAGAGCAGGCTTTGCCGGAGAATTAAAGGACAGGGAGTATGGTAATTCGTTGGCACAGGGTGAGAAATTTGAGAAGTCATATACGATTGCAATTGAGATGTAGATTTTCTTGTTCTCAATGTGACTTAAGACTTAAATAGTTACAAACAAAAATATAAGATATAGTTAGAATCATGGGACTGCGATATATTGTAGTCCCATGATTTTTGTATTGACAAAATGCAAGATATGAAATATATTATACTTAACTAGTGACTAATAAACAGTAGAGTGTTAATCAGTAGAGAGGGTGTTATAATGCAAAAGCAAAATTCAAAAAAGAAATTTTTGGAGAAACTTTATATTAGCTTATCATTTTATTTTGGGGATGATGACTGTGATAGTTTAATTAAAGACTATGAAGAATGGTTCGAAAATGAAGAAATGGCTGAAAAAAGCGAGTACGAAATATGTTCCGGCTTAGGAAAACCGTTTGATATCGCGAGAAATTTATACAAAGATTCAAAAGAAGGAAAAGAGCATACGTTTCCATTGAAGAGTAGTGTTTTATTACAGACAATTGCCACGCTGGTTATATATTATGTGCTATGCGTCAGTTTGTTAAGATACTTTGATAAAAACGGCTGGAATTTTTATCCGGTTGCTCTGATAGCTAATGTTCTAGTATTTGTTGCAGGTTTGTTTATTCTTAAAAAATCAAAATTAACATGTGATATGCAATTTAAAAACCATCTGTTATTAATCGGATTATTCTTTTTTATTTTATTAACAGAGGTATTTCTGGTAATGAAAAATAATGAGGCTGGCTTAGGGAGTTATTATGTGGTATTAGTTACAACAGCTATAATTATTCTGAGTTGTATTATTATTTACATCATCTTAAAGAAATATATAATAAACAGGAAATTGGGTTTTATAACGATATTTCATATACTTGGTATTATTACCTGTTTAATGTATTTTATAAATCAGTTACATATGTTTTATATAGAAAGAACGCTTGGGCTTGAAAAAATAATAGCATATAGTAGTTTATTATATATTCAGACACTGATTTTGGGGACAATTTTATTGTTAAAATTAAAATTTGAGAGGAAATCATAAATGGATTCACAGCTAAAAAGAGGAATCTTAAATATATGTATTTTACAGCTTTTAAAACAAGAAGACAGATATGGATACGATATAATTAAAATATTGCAGGGACTTTTTCCGGATACAGATGAAAGCACTATTTATGCCATTCTAAGAAGACTGAATAAAGGAGGGTTGACGGAAGTATATTACAGTGAAAAATCATTGGGACCACAGAGAAAATATTATAAAATAGTAGAAAAGGGGAAATTATATTTAAAAGAAAACATAGCTTCCTGGAATGAGATAGTAAGGATTTTTCACGAACTTGAAATAATGTAATTGATGGAACAATTAAAATTACTTGTTCAGATGAAGGAACAATAAGCGATAATAATTAACTACACATGTATTTGAAAAGCAGGTGCATCGGCATATATAGCATAACGCTATATGTGCCTTGGTGCACCTGCCTTTTTCATGCCTGCCTGAAGCAACCATTTCTGATCAATTTTCTTAAGATCTTCACCGAATCTGACATGCAGCCGAACTGAGCCTTCGAGCTGCTCGATATGTTCAATGGTGCCCTTGCCGAACTTTGGATGATTGACATCGTCATTGATATTAAATTTTACAGTACTGTTTTTCTTTTTGCGGTATTCCTGCTCGCGTGAATATGTGTCGCGGATAGGAATACTCTTGTCAGTAATTTTCTTTTTGAGAACCTTATCATAATCGTGCTTAATAAGTCCTTCACCGGCTTTGTAGTAAGGAGTGGGAGCTGCTCCGATAAGTGAGCAGCAATATTTCCACGCACTTCCGTGGATGCCGGGCTGCCAGTTGTACTTGTCCGGTATATCCATATTATATTGCATATAGTGGGCATATTCGTGCTTATATAAATCCATCCTGTCATCCTTTGACAAGGGCTTTGTCACACAGTAGCCGATGAAAAGCAGCGAAAAATGAAATTCTTCTTCATCCTGCCCAAAGCCCGGAGTGTATGCACCGAGCCTGTCCGTATCAAAGCCAAATGTGATAGGAACCCTTGCACCGTTAAGCCCAAGCTGTCTGTCGAGCTTCTGGTAGAGAAAGCGGATTTCCGCGAGATGTATTTTTGTTTCGTTTTCGAGTAGTTGTCGTAAATTGTTGTCTATGTTCATAAGTATATTTCTCTAAAAAATCAGTTTGTTTTCAACACAGTAATGATATATTCCGTCATTCTCAACTGATTGGCACACAAAATCAGCCTTAGCCTTGACTTCGTCCTTTGCATTGCCCATGGCAACACCAATGCCTACGGCCTCAAGCATTTCAATATCGTTATGTCCGTCACCGAAAGCAATTGCTTCATCCTTTGAGAAGCCATAATGCCTAAGCACTGCAGCAACAGCATTGCCTTTGCCACTGTTAAGCGGAATAATATCAACGGCCTTATCCCACCATGCAGTTATCTGTGAGTGGGGCGCGCCGGATAGAATCTGTGAGTGCTCATCTTTTTTGCAGGAGCACATAATCTGATATATATCAGTCCTGCTTATCTCGTCAAAATTGTCAGCGATTTTAAGCTTTTCGCTGCCGAAGGCAAAGTACTGCTCTAAATCAGGATCGGTACCGTTTGTGACAATCGTATGCTCGTTGCTGATTGCAATGGCGCGGTTCATCTGCTTTAGATTGGAAATTATCTGATATTTGTCGTGCTCATTAATAGGATTTTTGAAGATGATATCATTGCCTTTGGTGACGAATGAACCGTTAAAGGTGAGCAGGACATCAAAATCAATTCCATCAAAATGAGGCACACCTGTGTAGCATCTTCCGGTAGCCATACAAAGGATGATGCCATTTTGGTGGAGCTGCCTAAGTGCAGCAGCAGTGTTTGCTGATAATTCTTTATGTCCCAGCCGAAGCAGGGTGCCATCCACATCAAAGAATGCTATTTTAATCATAATTCACCTGCCTGTTTTAATGCTAGTTTAATGATATTTTCATTTATATAGAATCCGTTTGATTGAATTTTGGTTATTGCATTTTTTACAGAAGAAATAAAATGTTAAGTAAGTCTGCATTGCACAATGCAATTAATGGTGTTGAATTGACAATTACCCTACGCATTATTCATCTCCTCTATAAATTCTGCTTCATCATCAAAACTGAAGATAGATATATTATTATTGCCTAGATATTTGATGAAATCTTCCTCACTCATTCCGGCTATCTGTGCACAATATCCAATAGAAATATGGTTTTTTAAATAAAGCATTAGAGCAGTAGCTTTCTTGGCGAAAGCATTAGCTTCATCTTTGGTCATTTTGGTATCGTATAATACTTCATCTGGTATTTTTATTGCAATACTACACATATAAACACCTCTTTCTATTTATAATGAATCATTAATTATATCTCAGTTACATGATAACATAATAAGCGCAAGATTAAAAACATTTATTTAAATTTCTGCCACAACGTAAGGTACGTAAGCCGGGGACTGTTGGGGACACGCGCTTTAGCTATCGCTACGCTTAGCAACTAAGATTCTGTACGAAATTATGCTCATGAAGCGTAGAAACGCACCTGCATGGACGCAGGGGAGAGGAAGATTTACATATGTGTACGCAGGAGGACCTGGTTCATAAAGATTACCATTTCTTATAACTGTGTTCTTGATATTAAAGGACACAAGTGGCTTTTTTCAATATGTTGTTAATTTATGGTGTTGGGCTTCCACCATTATGCCAGAAGCCTCACAAAAAGTAGCTGAAACTGCAGAAATCACCAAAACAGCACCCCAAACCCAGCCCAAAAGCCGGAAAAGACCCGGCAAAAAGTAGCTGAAACTGCAGAAATCACCAAAACAGCACCCAAAACCCAGCCCAAAAGCCTGAGAAAACCCGAGAAAAAGTAGTTGAAACTGCAGAAATCACCAAAACAGCACCCAAACCCAGCCAGAAAGCCGGAAAAGACCTGGCAAAAAGTAGCTGAAACTGCAAAAATCCCAAAAACAGCTCCAAAAACCCAGCCGTAAAGCCTCATAAAAATGGACTTATAGACATGTATTGATGGCTTAGTTGAGAATTAACTACTGTGGAGTGTACTAGAACTTGTGAGTAGCGTGTCATTTGTAACCGCCAAAGCGTACACAATGAAGCAGTAACTATAAACTGTGAGATTATAGCAAACCATCTAGCATATACATTTATATAAGTTTCGACGGTTTCGTCGTGCATAGAAAACCTAAGAGCATAATTTCGTACAGAATCTTAGTCGCGAAGCGTAGCGAGGGCGAAAGTGCGTGTCCTCAACAGTTCCAAGCTTACGTACCGACCTACGACCAATGCGCAAAAGTTGCGCATAAAAACGCGCACCCAATCCCTTGTTTGTGAAAAATGCTTGAAAACAAAAGTTAAAAAATGTCGAAATTGCACATTGACATAATCATAATACTGTAATATACTAAGTTTAGAACAAGCGGTTGCGCGAAAAACGCACCTAAGAAATAAATTAAATTACAAGCAAATGGAGGAAACAACGGATGGACAAATTTATTGTTAACATCATTCACCGCCCTGAGATGGTGCCTGAGTACTCAGCAACAGTGACAGGACAGGGAAAAGAAGAGGATATTGGAGATAAGAAGCTTATCACAGAGTCACTCGACATCTTCAAGACACAGCAGAGACTTGCACATGAGGCGGGACTCAAAACTACAATCCAGATGACATATGCTTCACTTTTTAATGATGAGGCAGTAGAGCTTGCAAAGCAGGATCATGAGAAATACGGTGATGAGATAGCACTTTCACTCCTTGGACTTCCATGTGAGGAGTTTAGAGAGAAGTATAAGACAAAGGATTTCTGTATCTGGATGTTCTCAATGGAGGACAAGAAAGCTATCGTAAATGATGTTTTCGAGAAATTCCATGACAGATTCGGTTTCTATCCTGAGTCAACAGGCTCTTACTATATGGATGCAGACCTTACAAACTACATAAAAGAAAAATACCCAATGGTAAAATGTGCAGTTGCAACATGCTGGGAGGAGGGTCCTAAGGCATACCACACATGTAACAACTCATGGTACACACTCTTTGACGGAGGCCCATGGGCACCATGGATTCCATCAAAGCAGAACACACATGCGCCGGCAGCAAATAAGGAAGAGGATAGCGGAATCGTAGCAATTCCACATCTCTCACGTGACCTTATTGCATGCTATGACGGAAACGGCTCAAACTTCGGAACACATCCACAGAACGTGCTTCGTGGAATGATTTATGATACAAAGACATGGGAGTATCCATATCTTTACAACCTCATCGACCAGTACAGAGACCTTGCAAAATACAATAACGGATATTCATACAACATGATGTTCGTAGGACCTGGCTGGATGAACAAGATGGGACGCTGGGAGCAGCCATATGAGCTTCTCTTAAAGTCATACACAGACGGCTGTAATTACTATGGCAAGTTAAAGAAAGAGGGTAAGCTCATCGACATGACAATGTCAGAGTTTGCTGATTACTTCAGAGAGAAGAAGGGTGTCAACGCAGGTAACTACAATGAGCCTGAGTGTGCACCATGGAGAGATATCCTTTACGGCTCAGACAAGCAGCTCTTCTGGTACTGTGACCCATACATGAGAGCATGCGTAAACATGGATCAGGGTGGAGCAATCGTAGACCTTCGTCCATACGTTGCAAAGCTTGAGTGGCCGGTAGGAATCGGAACAAAGCATGTACAGGATGCATCTTATCCATTCCTTATTCAGGAGAAATATAGAGCAGGATACTTTACACACTATGCAGGAGCTGGAACAGTAAGAAGTGCCAAGCTTTCACACAACGGTGAGGAGGTTGACCTGTGTCTCTGTCCTACACACAGCCATTTTTCAGAGGAAGTTATTGATGGCAAGAAGACAAGAATCCTTACACTTGATCCTGTAGATATTGAGTTTTATGATGTTAAGCTTACTCTTCAGACAAAGGAATACTTTGAGGAGGGCTCATCAAACATCAAGATTGAGCGTAATATCCTTAGCATGAGTGATCCAAATGCAGAGGTTTATCTCGATGAGTACATCACAGCATGCTACGGAACAACAGAGTATCCTGAGGATATGACAGGCATCACACTTACATGTGAGGGAGAAAACCCACAGAGCATCAATTATGAGTACAAGTGTCGTGATGCAAAGCTTGACGGAGCAACTGCAGTAAGCGCAGTAATTCCTGCAATTCAGACAAAGGTTTCACTCACACCATCTGCAAAGGCAGAGGGATACATTGAGGAAGGATATGCATTCTCTCCAATGTTCAAGCTTGGTTACAAGAAACAGATTAAAGACAAGGAGGTATTTGCAACATGGCTCAACTTGGAAAAGGCAAATTAAATTACAGATGTCCTTTATGTTTTATGAGGGATCTTGATATTGATATGTTCTATAATAAGGAAACAGGTATTTATAGCTGCATCCGCTGTCAGTTCAGAGGTACAGAGGAAGAGGTACTTCAGGGCAACGAGGATGTCCGCAAGAAGTACAAGGCTATGTACAAGAGATTCGACAAGTTCGATTTTGATTAAAGTAGTGATTAGTACGCTGCTGCTATAATAGCAGCAGCGTATTTTGCATTTCGCTACAAAGGAGAGTATATATGGCGAAAAGAAAAAAAGACACGATGGAATTCAGATTCTATGAGTTGCCACAGGGAGAGTCGGCACTCGTACTGTGCGGAGAATCCTGGAAGAGAGTGTATGGTCATGAGGAATTTCACCTGCATTTCCATAATCTGCTTGAAATCGGCATCTGCCGCGAGGGAGATGGAAATATGTATCTGGATGAGGATATTTACCAGTATCATGACGGCGATATCACATTTATACCTGAGAATTTTCCACATGTTACAGTCAGCTATGGTGAGGTGGTGAATTTCTGGGAGTACATTTTTATTGACATACATTCTGTGATAGAAGAGATGTTCCCAAACAATACGGCATTCCAGAATGAGGCAGTTACGACTATATCAAAAAAAGCGTTTATGACTAACGTATATCAGAGCCCGGCTATGGCTGAGTATATAAATGCCATAATCAGGGAAACCCGTGAACATAAGATTTATTGCCAAAGGACGGTAAAGCTCCTTGTGCAGGGAATTGTAATAGAGCTGTTGCGTAGGTATGATGAGCTTCCGGAGGAGGATAATAATATCGTAAAGGGTACCAATATGTCACAGATAGCCACAGCACTTGACTACATGAATAAGCATTACAGCGAATCGATAAAGGCAGGGGAGCTTTCGGAACTATGCAACATGAGCGAGACTCATTTCAGGAGACTGTTTGAATCATACATCAATATGCCGCCTATGGAGTATCTGAATCTGATAAGAGTACAGAAGGCGTGCGAGCTTATGAAAAAAACAAATGAGCCTATGGAGCTTATTGCACAAAAGTGTGGATTCACAACCCAGTCAACTTTTAACCGTAATTTCCGCAAATTTTTGGACACTTCGCCATATCAGTGGAAGATAAATCCTGAAAATTATGAGCATAAGCTGCTGAATTTTAGGATATCTGCACTAAAGGGATGGTAGAAAATACATGCCTTCGTCTTATAAGAGGGCTTTGTGTTTAAAACAGACATGTATCAAATAATAAATACAGTAGATAGGAGTATAAAAATATGAGTAATTTTGATTCAAATATCATTAAGAATCCGGAAATATTTGAACAGAACAGACTTGCGGCTCATTCGGATCATGTGTGCTATAAAAATGAACTGGAGAAAATTAAAGGAAAATCAAGCCTGAGATATGATATGAACGGCTTATGGAAGTTTGCGTATGCGAAGAATCAGTCCCTGGCTCCTTGTGGCTTTGAGGCAGCTGACTATGATTGCAAAGGCTGGGATGAAATCAGGGTTCCGGCACATATCCAGATGGAAGGCTATGACGTGCCAATCTATACGAATACCACATATCCGTGGGAGGCTGATGAATCTATAAAGCCGGGCGAGGTACCTGAGATTTTTAATCCGGTTGCAAGCTATGTGAAGTATTTCACAATCCCTGAGAATATGAAGAACAAGAGGGTGTGTATTTCGTTCCAGGGAGTGGAGAGCGGTTTTGCACTCTGGCTGAATGGACACTATGTCGGCTACAGTGAGGACACATTTGATCCGTCTGATTTCGAGCTGACTGATTATATTATTGAGGGTGAGAACAAGCTTGCGGTCAGGGTATGGAAATGGACATCAAGCAGCTGGTGTGAGGATCAGGATTTTTACAGATTTTCAGGCATTTTCAGAGATGTATTTTTGTATGCTGTTCCTTGTGCACATGTGGAGGATCTGTCAGTTGTTCCTACACTTAATGATACCTTTGACGAGGGCACACTTAGTGTGTCAATAAAGGCAGATGGTGATGGTATTGCAAGTGTAAAGCTTTATGAGCTGGGCGATTTGTCTGTGGAAAAATATGACAGGGCAAAACTTTTATTGGAAGAGTTTGATATAGAGCTTAGGAATAAGGAAATTTGCGAGGGCTCATGTAATGTGAAAAATCCTCTGTTATGGAGTGCTGAAAAGCCGAATCTGTATGAGGTTAAAATTATAGTTAAAGATACGCATAGAAATGAGACTGAGTTTATCAGCCAGCTGGCAGGCTTCAGAAGATTTGAGATGGTAGACGGACTCATGAAGCTAAACGGTAAGCGTATTGTATTTAAGGGTGTAAACCGCCATGAGTTCAGCTCAATAACAGGCCGTGTGCCAAACCGTGATGAGGTGATAAAGGATATTGTCACAATGAAAAAGAACAATATCAATGCTATAAGAACAAGCCATTATCCTGATGATTCCATGCTCTATAAGCTTTGCGATATTTATGGAATCTATATGATAGCTGAGAACAATCTTGAGAGTCATGGCACATGGGAGGCATATAATAAGGGCTATGTTGACCTTGACTTTGTTGTGCCAAAGGACAAGCCACAGTGGAGAGAAATGATGCTGGACCGTGCCAACTCATGCTATCAGAGGGATAAAAATCATCCGGCAATCCTTATCTGGTCATGCGGCAATGAGTCGTTTGGCGGCAAGACCATATATGAGATGTCACAGCTTTTCAGACAGCTTGATAAGCATCGTCTGGTTCATTATGAGGGAGTATTTAGCGATAGAAGCTATAATGACACAAGCGACATGGAAAGCCAGATGTATACTCCGGCTGCAGGCATTGAAAAATTCCTGGCAGAGCATCCTGAGAAACCGTTTATCTGCTGCGAATATACACATGCAATGGGAAATTCCTGCGGTGCTATGCACAAATATACAGAGCTTACAGACCGCGAGCCTAGATATCAGGGCGGATTTATCTGGGATTATATTGACCAGTCAATCTACAAAAAGGACAGATACGGCAAGTGGTTCCTCACATATGGCGGAGATTTCGGCGACAGGCCTACAGATGGAGATTTCAGCGGAAACGGCATCTGCTACGGCGGAGAGAGAGAGGCTTCTCCAAAGATGCAGGAGGTTAAGTTCAATTATCAGAATATCTCGGTTGATTTTGACAGCGACTACATCTTTACAGTCACAAACAAAAATCTTTTTGTAAATACATCGGTTTTTGATGCTTTTGCCATTCTTCTTGCAGACGGTGAGGAGGTTTACAGGACAAAGCTTCAGATATCTGTTCCACCGATGGATAGGGCAAGCTATGAGGTGCCGGTGACTCTTAAAAATTCCATGATAGATGTGGAAAAAGAGTACTGTATTGTCGTATCATTTGTATTGAAGGAAAACACCATCTGGGAAAAGGCAGGATATGAGATTGCATTCGGACAGCATATGATAAAGAAGCCTGTAAGTGAGTATTCATGCGACAAATCAGTTGAGCTTGTTGTTGGAAACGGAAATATCCTTGTAAGAGGTGAGAACTTTAAGGCACTTTTCTCAAGAATGAATCTGGGAATGGTTTCATATGTATACGGTGGCGTCGAGATGCTTCCAAATACTATCCCACTGCCGAATTTCTGGAGAACACCTACCAACAATGATTCCGGCAACATGATGCCACAGCGCTATGCACAGTGGAAGATTGCCAGCATGTATGTGACCACCAGACAGAATCAGCGCTTTGCAGATACATCACCAAGGGTAGAAAAAAATGATAACAATATCGCCATCACATACACTTATTTCATGCCTACCACACCGCAGAGCTCATGCGAGGTGACATACAGGGTGTTTGGTGATGGAACAATCGAGACAACTCTGTCATATGACCCTGTAAAGGAACTTGGCGATATGCCGGAGTTTGGCATGATGTTCAAGCTGGATGCCGATTATGATACAGTGAAATGGTACGGACTCGGACCACAGGAGACATACGAGGACAGACAGCATGGCGGAAAGTATGGTGTATACGAGAATAAAGTGGCAGACAACATTGCCGAGTACCTCGTTCCGCAGGAGAGCGGCAACAAGTGCAGAGTAAGATATGCAAAGGTAATGGATAAGAAGGGCAGAGGCATGCTGTTCTTTGGTGATGAGCTTTCGTTCTCGGCATTGCCATATACACCACATGAGCTGGAAAATGCAGCGCATCACTTTGAGCTTCCACCTGTACACTATACTGTTGTCCGTGTGGCAAAGAAGCAGATGGGTGTAGGCGGAGACGACAGCTGGGGCTCACATACTCATCCGGAGTACCTGCTTGATGTCTCAGAGAAAATGGAATTCACATTCTGTTTCCGCGGAATTTAGCATTTTAAGGTTGTCAGGAATATTATTACGCATTTTGAGAGCAGGGACTGCTACTGGGACTGCTCTCATGGTGTAAATAAATGATATAAGGATAAATGATACAAGAATTAAGGAGAACTAAAATGTCAAAATTTATTAAGGGTATGGATTTATCAACCTTGCTAGAGCTGGAACGCTGCGGAGCTAAATACTACGAGGATGGAAAGGAGAAGGATATTCTTGACATCATGAAGGAGCATGATGTTGACACAATCCGTCTTCGTCTGTGGAACGACCCAAAATCAGAGGATGGTGAGCCTTACGGTGCGGGTAACAATGACCTGGCTGAGACTATCGCTATCGGAAAAAAGGTTACAGATGCAGGCTTTGGAGTGCTTTTAAATTTCCACTACAGTGATTTCTGGGCAGATCCGGGAAAGCAGATTAAGCCAAAGGCGTGGAAGGATTTCGGTGTGGACGAGCTGGAGCAGGCTGTATATGATTTTACACTTGAAAATCTGACAAAGATTATTGAGGCAGGTGTAAATGTCACAATGATTCAGGTAGGTAATGAGCTTTCAAACGGACTTTTGTGGCCTGAGGGAAAGGTACCTAACTACGATAATATAGCAAAATTTGTGAATGCCGGAATACGTGCCTGCCGCAAGGTAAATGCTGATATTCCGATTATGATTCACCTCGATAATGGTGGAAACAATGAGCTTTATGTCAGATGGTTTACAAACTTCATCGAAAGAGGAGAGGAGTTTGAGTATATCGGATTGTCATACTATCCTTTCTGGCACGGCTCACTTGACCAGCTTGAGTTCAATATGAACGATATTGCAAAGCGTTTCAATAAGGACCTTATCATCGCTGAGGTATCCATGGGCTTTACAATGGACAGCTACCAGGAGTACGAGAAGCTTGCTGATTCTGAGCGCAAGGGTTATGCGACAAAACCGGAGCTTGTTGAGAAAATAGATTATCCTATGACTATTGAGGGACAGGCTGACTTTACAAAGGATTTCTTAAACAGAGTGGCAAATGTGGTGGATGACCATGGAAAAGGATTTTTCTGGTGGGAGCCAGCGTGGATTCCTGTACAGGGCTCAGGCTGGGCTACACCTGCTTCGCTTAAGTACATGAATGATCCGGGACCATGCGGCAATGAGTGGGCAAACCAGGCGCTCTTTGACTATGATGGAAATGTGCTGCCGGCACTTGATGTTATTAAAAATTTTAAAAAATAAAATAATAACATATGTAATTTTGTTGCATGATTTGATTTGTTATGTTGCATTTTCAGTCGGATGTATTGCAATGTAAAAATGTGCAGTTATAATAGAATTATAAAGAAAGAACGAATTATTTTAACTATCAATTTAACGCAAATACAATCAGCAAAGGAGAAGAAAAAATGATACAGCAGAACGTATTAGACAAATTCAAGGAGCTTTTTGGAGCAGATGGGGATATCAGAGTATATTTTGCTCCGGGACGTGTAAATCTGATCGGTGAGCACACTGACTACAATGGAGGACATGTGTTCCCATGTGCACTGACCATCGGTACGTATATGGCAGCAAGAAAGCGCGATGACAGGAAGCTTCGTTTCTACTCTATGAATTTTGACAATCTGGGGGTGATTGAGTCATCACTTGATGAGTTTACACCTGATCCGGACGGACTTTGGATAAACTATCCAATGGGCGTTATGTGGGCCTTCGAGGGACGCGGAATGAAGCTTGAAAGCGGTCTTGATATTGTTTTATTCGGAAATATTCCAAACGGATCAGGACTTTCTTCATCAGCATCTCTTGAGGTGGTTACAGGATATATGTTAAAGGATATTTACGGCTTTGACGTGACAAATCAGGATATTGCACTTATCGGTCAGTATTCAGAGAACAACTACAACGGCTGTAATTGCGGTATCATGGATCAGTTTGCATCTGCAATGGGCAAAAAGGACAATGCAATTTTTCTTGACTGCAATACTCTTGATTTTGAGTATGCACCAATCGTTTTGGACGGTGCAAAGATCGTGGTTACAAACAGCATGGTTAAGCACAGCCTTGTAACAAGTGCTTACAATGACAGAAGAAATGAGAGTGCACAGGCTCTTAAGGATTTACAGACAGTATGTGACATCAAGACTCTCGGTGACCTGACAGATGAAGAGTTCGAGGCTCATAAGGATGCGATTAAGGATGAGGTTGCACGTAAGAGAGGCAAGCATGCGGTTTATGAGAACCAGCGTACCATCAAGGCTGTTAAGGCATTAAAGGAAAATGATATTGAGACATTTGGAAAGCTCATGAATGCTTCACATGTATCACTTCGTGATGATTATGAGACATCATGTCCTGAGGTTGACGTACTTGTTGATGAGGCATGGAAGATTCCGGGTGTTATCGGATCACGAATCACAGGAGGCGGCTTTGGCGGCTGTACAGTCAGCATAGTAAAGGACGAGGCTATTGATCAGTTTAAGGCAAACCTGACAAAGGCATATGAAGAGAAGGTTGGAAAGACACCTGAGTTTTATGTTGTTTCAATTGGAGACGGACCTAGCCGTCTGGCATAAAATTAGCAATATGAAATAACAGTAACGGATAAATAGGTTTTTCCCGACAATGATTAAGGAGCATGACATGATTCAGGAGAGAATATTAGAATTAGTAAAATATGGTCTTACAACAGGACTTGTTGACCCTGCTGATGAGGTATACACAGTAAACAGACTTCTCGAGGTACTCGGAGTGGACGATATCGAGGATGAGACATTTGAAAAGGTAGAGGCTCAGCCGGCATGGACACAGGAAGAGGCAGAGGAGAAGCTTGAGGGTATACTCGAGGATATGATGACATATGCATATGACAAGGGCATCATGAAAGAAAACAGCATTGTATACAAGGATCTTTTTGATACAAAGCTGATGGGCTGCCTTGTAAATGCACCAAGCGTGATCAGAGCTCGCTTTAAGGATTTATACGACAATGAGTCGTCACTTGCGGCAACCGATTATTTTTACAAATTAAGCTGCGACAGCAATTATATCAGAAGACAGCGCATAAAGAAGGATATGAAATGGACCACAGACACAGAGTATGGCACACTTGATGTGACAATCAATCTCTCAAAGCCTGAGAAGGATCCAAAGGCAATTGCTGCCGCTAAAAATGCAAAGCAGAGCGCATATCCAAAGTGCCAGCTTTGTAAGGAAAATGAGGGCTATGCAGGCCGCGTAAACCATCCTGCAAGAGAAAACCACAGAATTATCCCTGTTACAATAAACAACAGCCAGTGGTTTTTCCAGTACTCACCATATGTATACTACAATGAGCATTGTATCGTGTTTAATTCAAAGCATACACCGATGAAAATCGAGCGTGCCACATTTGGAAAGCTGCTTGATTTTGTGACACAGTTTCCACATTATTTTGTAGGCTCAAATGCAGATCTGCCAATTGTTGGAGGCTCTATCTTAAGTCACGACCATTTCCAGGGCGGACACTATACCTTCGCTATGGCAAAGGCTCCGATAGAGAAAGAAATCACATTCAAGGGCTACGAGGATGTCGAGGCAGGTATCGTAAAATGGCCTATGTCTGTTATCAGAATCAAGTCAGCAGACAGGGATAAGCTTATTGACCTTGCAGATAAGATTCTTCTTGCATGGAGAGGCTATACAGATGAAGAAGCATTTATTTTTGCAGAGACAGATGGAGAGCCACACAACACTATCACACCTATAGCAAGACGTCGTGACGGAGACTATGAGCTTGACCTTGTGCTCAGAAATAACATCACAACAGAGGAGCATCCGCTTGGCGTATATCATCCGCATGCCCACCTTCATCACATCAAGAAGGAGAATATCGGACTTATCGAGGTAATGGGACTTGCAGTGCTTCCGGCCAGATTAAAAGGTGAGATGGCAGAGCTTAGGGATGCAATCCTTACAGGAAAGGATCTGCATTCGACTGAGACTCTTGCATCACATGCTGACTGGGCTCTTAAGTTTATGTCTAAGTATGATAAGATTGATGAGTCTAATATTGATGGTATCATCAATGAGGAGATTGGACTTGTATTTAAAGAGGTGCTTGAGTGTGCAGGAGTGTACAAGTGCACTGATGAGGGACGTGCAGCGTTCCAAAAATTTATAGATGCGGTAAACTTATAATATTTTCTTTTTATAATACGGAAAGCACCGGCGAACCATACTATATATTTCGCAAGTACTACGCAGCTAAGAAGCAGTAAGAATTATGATTTAGGGTGTTTAGACCATGACACAACCGGCTTTTATGCGCCGTCCATGGCGCATAACGCCTTGCCCCAGCGTCCATGCTGGGGCATTGTTGTATATGGACATAATTCTAACTGCTTCTAAGCTGCTTCGTAAAGCTCAATATATAGTATGATTCGCCGGTGCTTTCCTCGGCTGTGAGATAAACTGATTTTTAAAGGAACTGTTAAAGCCATTATTGTTAATGACTTTTTACTAAAGACTTGTAACTTGACTAGATTTTGCTTTCTGCAATTTATGCAGGCAGTGGATGAATGCAGGCACCAGGAAGGCATCTGCGAGAATCCATGCGAGTGGGCTTGCAAAGCAGGCGGCAGAAAAGCCGAATATCGGTACAAATACAAGTCCGATGAGCGAACGCGCAATCATTTCTGCTACTCCTGCAAACATTGCAAAACCTGAAAAGCCCATGCCCTGTATGGTGAAACGGACTGTGTTTACCAGAACGAGCGGGATGTAGAAAAATGCATTTGTAAGCAGAAACTGATGAGCCTGTGCGACAACCTCTGTTTCGCTTGGTGATACAAACAGGTAAATCAGATAGTTGGCTATAAACAGCAGTGCCACAAAAATCAAAACCGAATAGACCGATCCTATAACTGAGGCTGAAATAAGCCCCTTCTTTACACGTTCAAATTTGGCTGCGCCGACATTTTGTCCACTGTAGGTGGCCATTGTGGAGCCGAGTGCGTCAAATGGACACACCATAAACATTGAAATACGGCTTGCAGCGGTCATTGAGGCAACTGCGATGGAGCCTAAGCCGTTTACGGCAGTCTGCAGTATGACGCTGCCTATAGCGGTTATCGAATACTGAAAGCCCATAGGAAGTCCCATGACCATCAGATTTCTGACATATGAAGAGTCAAGCTCCAAATCATTTCTGCTTACATGCAGCAGAGGTACATTTTTTGCTATGTAAATGATGCACAGCACTCCTGATACACCCTGTGACAGTACGGTTGCAAAAGCCGCTCCAAACACGCCCATGTTAAATACCAGAATGAAAAGTAAATCAAGACCGATATTTAGAACAGCCGCGATTATAAGGAAAATAACAGGTATGACCGAGTTGCCGAGAGATCTCAGATATCCTGACAGCAGATTGTACAGTATTGTGGCAGGAATGCCTGCAAATATGACAATCAGATACTGGTAGGCGAGGTCGTAAATGTCGCTTGGCGTATTCATCCAGGTCAGAATGTGACCGCAGAGAAGCACAGTGAGTGCCGTCATGATTATTGCGATAATTACAGACACAATTCCTGCATTTCCTACATATTTTTTAAGTCCTTTTTCATCCTTGGCACCAAAGCGCTGGGCTATTGGAAGCGAAAAGCCGGCACACACACCCTGGCAGAAGCCGATGATGAGAAAGCAGATGCTTCCGGTAGAGCCGACGGCGGCTAAGGCCGAAACACTTAGAAAACGGCCGACGATTATAGTATCCATAAGGCTGTAAACCTGTTGAAAAAGCATTCCGAGAAGCAACGGAAGGGAAAAGCCCAGAATGAGCCCGGTAGGAGAACCTACAGTGAGGTCCTTTGAATTATTTTTAGTCATTATTTATAATCCCCCTTGATTAAAAATAGATAAAAATATATATAAAAAATAGTGATTAAGTGTAATATACAACCTTTACAAACATAAGTAAATGAGGTAAAGTTAAATTGTTAGCATTTTTTTGGGTGCATATTTTAAAGTGAATAAAAACGCTGATTTTATGTTTGATATCATGTTTTTTTGAGAAGAAAATTGAATGATTAGTAAATATGTATGGGCTGACATATAATTAAATTTGGAGGAAAAGAATGAGAGACTGGGAAAATAACATTCGAAGGGTTGTACCTTATACACCGGGAGAACAGCCAAAGAATACCTGTGTTATTAAGTTAAATACAAATGAGAATCCATATCCGCCAGCGCCGGGAGTGAAGGAGGTTTTAAGTAATTTCAATACAGATGATTTAAGACTGTATCCTGATCCAAGGGTGGATAAGCTGGTAAATGCAATTGCGGATTTCTATAAGATAGACAGCTCGAAGGTGTTTGTCGGAGTTGGCTCTGATGATGTACTTGCCATGATTTTCATGACATTTTTCAATTCAAAAAAGCCGATACTGTTTCCTGACATTACATATTCATTTTATGATGTGTGGGCAGATATGCTTCGAATCACTTATGAGCAGCTTCCATTGTCTGATGATTTTTCAATAGTACCGTCAGATTACTATAAGGCAAACGGCGGAGTAGTATTTCCAAACCCTAATGCTCCGACAGGAAAGCTCATGCCTCTTGATGAGATAGAGGACATAATAGAGCACAATCAGGATGTAATTGTCGTAGTAGATGAGGCATATGTAGATTTTGGCGGGGAGAGTGCGCTTCCGCTCATTGACAAATATGATAATGTCATTGTGGTACAGACATTCTCGAAATCACGCGCGCTGGCAGGTTCAAGAGTTGGTTTTGCCATGGCAAGTCCTGTGCTTATCAAGTATCTGAATGATGTGAAATATTCGTTCAATTCATATACCATGGACAGAATCACAATCGAAGCAGCTACAGCAGCGGTAAAAGACAGAGCATACTTTGAAGAGACCACAGCAAAGGTTATAAAGACACGTGAGTGGACAAAGACAGAGCTTAAGAGACTTGGCTTTACATTCTGTGACTCAAAGAGCAACTTTATATTTGCAAAGCCTGCAAATGTTTCTGCAACAAAGCTTTTTGAGGACCTTAAGGCAGACAATATATTTGTCAGACATTTTAGCTCACCTGAGCGAATCAACGACTATCTGCGCATATCCATAGGAACTGATGAGCAGATGCATACACTAATTAAATTTTTGGAGAATTATTCATGTTAAAAAAATATATTTACATCTTTTTAATTTCAATGGTACCACTTATTGAACTCAGAGGAGCGGTTCCGGTTTCACAGGTGATGGGGCTGCCGATAGTGCCATCATTTATCGTTTGTATCATTGCAAATATGCTTCCGGTACCAATTATTTATCTTTTTGCAAGAAAGGTGCTCATATGGGGAGCAGACAAACCAATTATTGGAAGGTTCTTCAGCTTCTGCCTTGAAAAAGGAGAGAAGGGCGGCAAGAAGCTTCAGGCAAAGGCCGGAAGAGGTCTGTTTGTTGCACTTTTACTTTTCGTAGGTATCCCACTTCCGGGAACAGGTGCATGGACAGGAACACTTGCGGCAAGTATCCTTGATATGGATTTCAAGTCAACAGTTGCCGCTGTCATGCTTGGAGTACTGCTTGCCGGCATGATTATGATGATAGTAAGTCTGGCGGGCGTGTCTATATTCCTGTAGAATTTATGGGGAGCTTTCTTCGTCCTTTGTTAAACAGTACAAATCCGGCCACCAGTGAAACAATTGTAACCACAATCACAACCACAAAGACCACTACACTATTACCGGGATCAGGGAAAAATCCTGAAAGTGTGCCCCAAAGGTTGAAAAGCAGATGAAGCCCCATAGAGTAGTAAATAGAGCCACCGCGTTCGCACACATATCCGAGCACTATGCCAAGTGCAAAGGCATATATGCCCTGAATCCAGTTGAGATGGAACAGTCCGAAAAGTGCAGCCTGCATCAGATTGGCAAGAGCAAATGGCAAAGCCTTTCTGGCACAGCGCATGGTTACACCGCGGAATATAAGCTCCTCACAGATTGGCGCCAGTATTACAGAATAAAGTACTGTCACAAAGGTGGTATCTGTGATGCCTGATGTCTCAAAAAGCTCGTTGTACTGCTGCAGCCAGTCGGGACGGATGTAGCCGGTTAAGTTAGCGATGAAATTGGCAGCAAACTGTGTACCCGGCACGAGTATGACGATTGCCACAATCATCATGGGATTGAAGGTTTTCTTAGGGGATGGAAGAAAATTACCTTCGTATCTGGCATAGTACCACATGCCAAAAATCGCAATGGTAATGAGTGCATAGATGATCATAATCATCATGTTAAAATTTACAGAGGTAAATGTCTTTTCAAGGCGGTCCGATACGTTTGCAGACGGAAAAGCAAGTTTTCCGACAAAACCCTGTCCAAACATTCCCATGCCCATCATAAAGAATAAGGCGATAGTCTGAATTGCCTCAACTGCAAGCAGTGGGACAAATGTGTAAAAGAAATATCCTACTTTTTTCATTTTCAATTTACTCCATTCTGATTTATTAGGCGATAGTAACATTAGTATAACATATCATAATTTAATTGCAAGAAAGCTGTTTACTTTAAAACTTTAATATGTTAAAATTAAAAGTAAATAAATCGCATGAAAAAGGAGAACACGATGAGCAAGAATCTAAAAACAGAAGCAGTAGACCATTTGTTTGATGCTATTTTGTGTCTCAAGGATAGAGCAGAGTGTTATACATTTTTTGAGGATGTTTGTACTGTAAATGAGCTTTTTTCTCTATCACAGAGATTTGAAGTGGCAAAGATGCTTAGAGAGCAGAAGACATATCTTGATATAGCAGAAAAGACCGGGGCTTCCACAGCCACAATCAGCCGTGTGAACAGATCATTAAACTACGGCAACGATGGATATGATATGGTTTTTTCACGCATGGAGGATGGCTCTGACAAAGAGGATTAGTTTATCATAGGGGAAAAGAAAAACAGGCTCATTAATTTGAGCCTGTTTTTTTACTTTCTTTTCCTGAATGTGTATTTTCATGGGAAGAAGCCTCTTTTTCTTCATTTAGATTGTCAATCATGCGCTCAATCAGCATTTTCTTGATGTAGACATCAAAGCTCAGCATGCAGATAAAGCTGAATGTGTGAAGAAATTTCTGATCCTCATCAGGAAAATTCTCAAATGTTTCACCGGCAATCTTGTATTTCTTGCCGAGATCCTTTAGGAGCTTTTGCGATTCCTCCGCCTCTAAGCTGAAAACCTCAGTATAGACATCCTGCATCGTAAATCCGTCATCATTGCCGAAATACTTCTCGGTAAGCGGATTAAGAATTGAGCGGATATCGTTGATGCTCAATATATTTTTGAAATAATATATAAAAAGCAGTGTGAGCACATGCTCCTTAGAATACTTTTTCTTGTCCGGAGAAGGGAGCAGATTGTTTTTGGCATAGTTGTTTATCATTGTCTTGGTAAGGATTTTGTCGCTTTCATAGCGCTTTGATGCAGCGAGCTGCTCGTCCATGAAGGTTGTGACCTGATCCATGTACAAATCAATATTTGGTATATCCTCCGGCTTTATGTAATCTATTGATTTAAGCTGCTTTAATAATTCTGATAAAAATTCTTTAACGTCATTCTCCATATCATCACCTCAGGCTTTTATTATATAGTATTGAAAACTATATGACAAGTTTTTTTTGAATTTTCTCATATTGGGTTGTACAAAACATATGTTTGTGATATGCTGTAAATAAATTATTTTTGTATTTATGGTATGTGTGCCTGTAAAAGACTGGAGAATTGAGAGGAAAACAGATGAACTTAGATATGTTGAATGAACAGCAAAGGGAGGCCGTTTTGACCACAGAGGGACCGCTTCTTATTTTAGCGGGGGCAGGCAGTGGCAAGACCAGGGTTCTTACATACAGGACTGCCTACCTGATAGATGAGTGTGGCGTCAATCCTTACAATATCATGGCAATCACCTTTACAAACAAGGCTGCGGGAGAGATGCGTGAGAGAATTGATGATATGGTGGGCTATGGTTCGGAAAGCATATGGGTTTCTACATTCCATTCGACATGTGTGCGTATACTGCGCAGGTATATTGACAGGCTGGGATATGACACGAATTTTACCATATATGATGCTGACGACCAGAAGGCTCTGATGAAGGACATCTGCAAGCGTCTTGAGATAGATACCAAGATGTATAAGGAAAAGATGTTTTTAAATGTCATTTCATCTGCAAAGGATGAGATGATTGATCCGATAGAGTTTGAAAACCGCTTCACAGGTGACTTCGTGAAGCGCAAGCAGGCACTTGTATACAAGGAGTATCAGAATGCCCTAAAGCAGAATAACGCACTCGATTTTGATGATTTGCTTGTGAAGACAGTAGAGCTTTTTAAGCTGGATAAAGAGGTGCTGGATTACTATCAGGAGCGCTTCAGATATATCATGGTGGATGAGTATCAGGACACAAACACCGTGCAGTTTGAGCTTATCAGGCTTCTTGCCATGAAGTATAAGAATCTGTGTGTGGTTGGTGATGATGATCAGTCCATTTACAAGTTCAGAGGTGCCAATATCTACAATATCTTAAACTTTGAGAAGCATTTTGAAGATGCAAAGGTCATAAAGCTTGAGCAGAATTACAGGTCTACCCAGAATATCCTAGATGCCGCCAACAGCGTCATTTCCAACAACGTGGGTAGAAAGGACAAGCGCCTTTGGACTGACAACGGAGCCGGAGACAGGATTACCTTTGAACAGCTTGAGAGTGGCTTCGAGGAAGCGGATTATGTGGCGCGTTCGATAGCGAGACTCGTGAGAAAGGGTGAGGCGCGCTATAAGGACTGTGCTGTGCTTTACCGAACCAACGCACAGTCGCGTCTCTTCGAGGAGAAATTTATTGCAGCCAACATACCATACAAGATTGTCGGCGGCGTGAATTTCTATGCCAGAAAAGAGATAAAGGATATCCTTGCATATTTAAAGACTATTGACAATGGCCATGATGACCTTGCGGTAAAGCGAATAATAAATGTGCCAAAGCGCGGCATCGGAGCTACAAGCATCAATAAGGTGACAGACTATGCCATTGAGAAGGGAATAGATTTCTATACGGCACTGCGCTATGTCGATGAGGTGCCGGGCATGGCGAGGTCAGCAGGCAAGATAAAGCCTTTTGTGATGTTTATACAGTCACTTCGTGCGAGAGCCGAGATGGATTCGGTTTCGCAGCTCATACAGGCAATAATCGATGAGACCGGCTATGTCGATGAGCTGAAGGCAGAGGGCACGGATGAAGCAGAGCAGCGTATTGAGAATATTGATGAGCTTATAAACAAGGCTGTTGATTACGAGCAGGGGGAGGAGAATCCTACTCTCAGTGGCTTTTTGGAGGAGGTAGCGCTTGTAGCCGATATAGACGGTCTTGACGAAAACAGCGACTATGTGGTTCTTATGACTCTGCACAGTGCTAAGGGACTTGAGTTTCCGAATGTGTATCTGGCGGGCATGGAGGATGGTCTTTTCCCAAGCTATATGTCAATCACGAGTGATGATGCGACAAGCGAGATAGAGGAGGAAAGGCGTCTTGCTTATGTTGGCATCACGAGAGCCAAGGAGCATCTGACCATCACATCTGCACGCATGCGTATGGTGCGTGGAGAGACACAGTTCAACAAGGTATCGCGATTTGTGAAGGAGATTCCGCGTGAGCTTATGTCAGGTGAGGTCTATGAGCCAAAGCGCCGTGATGATGACATTGAAAGAAATTCACAGAGCACCTACAGAAAGGCTAAGGAGGCCTTCAAAAAGACACCTACATACGGCACAGAGTATGCGACCACCTTTAATACACAGCGTACAAGGACACCTGTCTACACGCCTGTGAGCAATCAGAAGTCATTTGCCAGTGCCAATACCACCGGCGGCCTTTCATATAAGGTAGGAGACAGAGTATCACACATCAAGTTTGGCGCGGGAGAGGTCATGGCAATTGTAGAAGGCGGCAGGGATTATGAGGTCACTGTGGACTTTGACAAGGCCGGTACCAAAAAGATGTTTGCTTCATTTGCCAAATTGAAAAAAATTGACTAAAATTATTGTAATTTTTATAGGAAAATTGGATATAATATGCTATAATGGATTTAACAAATAGCATTTGACAATTACTTTTGGAAAAGGAGCGGATTGAATTATGAGTAAAGTTGAAGAATTATTAAAGGACAACAAGCTTGCAGAGAAGCTCAGCATGGCAAAGCTTAATGACCTTCTCAAAAAAGAAGAGGAAGACAAGAAGCCTTCCAAGGCTGTTATCATATTTGCCATCATTGGTGTATTAGTTGCAGTGGCAGCAGCGGCATATGGTATCTACAGATTTTTTACACCGGATTATTTAGATGATTTCGATGATGAGTATGATGATGAATTCGATGATGATTTCTTCGAGGATGAAGACGATGATGATGCTGAAGATGAAAAAGAGGCACCAAAGACTAAAGAAGAGAAATAATCGTTTTTAGATAATGGGGGCTACATATGTAGTCCTCATTTTTCTTTATGTGTGAAGCAAGGCATTTGCAGTCAGGCATACAAAGGAATAATAAAGTATAAAGAGAGATAAGAATTACATGAAAAAAGGATTTAGAGGAACAGGAACCGTAGAAAGAGTAGACTTCCCAAACAAGGGAATAGCCGTTACAGATGACGGCGACAGAGTAATTGTGAAAAATACAATTCCGGGACAGAAGGTGGAATTTGTTGTAAATAAAGTAAAGCATCAAAGGGCAGAGGGCAGACTCATGGAGGTAATTGAGAAATCGCCTCTGGAGACAGAAGAGCCATGTCCTCACTTTGGAATGTGCGGGGGCTGTACATATCAGACAGTGCCTTACGAAAAGCAGCTTGATATGAAGCTTACCCAGGTGAAAAAGCTCATTTCGGATGCCATTGGCACTGAGGAAGAGTCAGGATATGAGTTTATAGGGATACATGGAAGTCCGAAAAAGAGTGAATACAGAAACAAGATGGAATTTTCCTTCGGTGATGAGTATAAGGATGGCCCTCTTGCGCTTGGCATGCACAAAAGAGGAAGCTTTTATGACCTTGTGACAGTATCAGACTGTCAGATTGTGGATGAGGATTTCAGGACAATATTAAAGGTAACACTTGATTATTTTTCTAAAAATAATATCCCATATTTCCACAGAGCAACACACAAAGGCTATCTGAGGCATCTGCTTGTCAGAAAGGCAACAAAAACCGGTGAAATCATAGTCGACCTTGTCACCACCACACAGACAGAGGGCTTCAACGAGGAGGAGCTGCTCGCAGGTTTTAGATATGCACTTTTGACCAGGCACTATGACGGCATATTTAAGGGCGTTTTACACACAAAAAATGACAGCGTGGCAGATGTGGTCAAAAACGAGGGCACAGAGGTGCTCTACGGAGATTCATATTTCTATGAGGAGCTCTTAGGTCTGAAATTCAAAATCACACCATTCTCATTTTTCCAGACCAACTCACTCGGAGCGGAGGTGCTATATGAGACAGCGAGAGAGTTCATCCTGGGAGGTGACAGGGATTCGCTAAACGGTAAAACAGTCTACGACCTCTACAGCGGAACCGGCACCATCGCGCAGCTTATGGCACCGGTGTGTAAGGAAGTAGTAGGTGTCGAAATAGTTGAGGAGGCAGTTTGCGCAGCAAAGGAAAATGCGGCTCTTAATGGTCTTGATAACTGTAAATTTATCGCAGGTGATGTCCTCAAGGTGCTTGATGAGATAGAGGAAAAACCGGATTATATAATTCTTGATCCACCACGAGACGGTATCCATCCGAAGGCTATCGGGAAAATCATAGAGTATGGTGTTGAGAATATGGTTTATATTTCATGCAAACCAACAAGCCTGGCAAGGGATTTGCAGATATTTATGGACAGAGGGTATAGAGTGGAGAAGATATGCTGCGTGGATATGTTTCCGAATACTTATCATGTGGAGACTGTGGTGGGACTACAAAGGAAAGATATCTAGAAATCCTTGAATTTACGCACTTTGTAGAGTTTTTCAGTTTCAACAAAATCGGTGAAAATCACAAGGAAAAGTTGCTTGTGCAGAGAGTCACCGTTGTGGTTGCCTTAGACCTCGGTACGGGGAACACAAAAAATCCTGAATATGAAAGTGAATAGTGGACTATCAGATATTTGATAGATTATAGGGATACTTGTTAAAAGCGGGTGTCCCTATTTTTTATGGGGCATTCCAGAAATGGAGTGTCTTTTTATACCAAAATATTAAAAATTCAGGAGGAAAATGAAAATGACAAACACAGCGTTAAGAGCAGAGAATAGCAATTCTCGCACAATTACTTTCAAGAGCAGGGAACACGAAAAATTTTATGAGGAATATCTGAAAAAATGCAGATATCAGGATGTCTACCATCGGGCTTTGGTTTATTGCCTGGGTATCGACAGAGACACAAGAAATAATGTGAATAAAATCTATAATTTTAAAACTGGATGTGTAAAAACGGAATGCCTGCTGGAAGGATGGCAGACTAGTGGAAGTTTACGGATTGTCCGTATGGCATTTAACCTTTACTGTAATGGAACACCAAGTGTCGGAGATTATGAGGCAGAGGAAGATCAGTTAAAAGAGTGTCAGTATTATACCGTAGAAGATCTGTTTTGCTGCGGATATGCCCGGTATTTTTGGGAAGCCATTAAAATCCGTTATCCAGAGTATTGTTTTTACAAAGACTGGGAGGATATGTATGCTGAAAATTAGATTACAGGGTACTTTAAAGGATATTCAATGGTTTCGTCGTATTTTGGAAAAGCATAAAGAATTGGATGTCCTGGAAGTATCTGATGCTTATGCAAATAAAGGAACAAGTAAATATTTTCGTGTTTATGTAGAAGTAGAAGAAAAACAGTAAATCGGAGGAAAGTATATGTGTAAAGTAATTGCTATTGCAAATCAGAAGGGCGGAGTAGCCAAAACAACGACAACCATCAATCTGGGAGCCGGACTGACAAAGAATGGGAAAAAAGTAGTGCTGGTAGATGCAGATCCGCAGGGACATCTGACAATGGGACTGGGATTTCCCAAAAATCTCAAAGTGACTTTAAAGAGTATGATGGAAAATATCATCATGGGACTGGAGTTTGATCCAAAGGAAGCAGTCTTGCACCATGAAGAAGGGATGGATCTGATTCCGTCCAATAAATTGCTTGCCGGAATGGATATGTCCTTATTTACTGTTGAGGATAGGGAAAAAGTACTGAAAGAGTATCTGGAACTATTGAAAGATGAATATGATTATATTCTGATTGACTGTATGCCATCATTGGGAATGCTGACAATCAATGCGTTGAGTGCAGCGGACAGTGTATTGATTCCGGTACAGCCACAATATTATGCGGCAGATGGACTTATGGAATTACTGAAAGTGGTAAAAGGAATCCATCAGAGGTTTAATCCGGAATTGCAGATAGAAGGTATTTTGTTCACAATGGATAATTGCCGTTACAATAATGCAAAGAGAAACAAACAGGCAATTAAAACTACATATGGAAATGACATTAAGATTTTTGAGCAGACGATTCCGAGAACGGAAAGTCTTGCAGAAACAGCATCTGAAGGTGTAAGTATATTTGCTTATGATGGAAAAAGCAAAGGGGCAGACAGTTACAGAGAACTGGTTCAGGAGGTGTTGAAACATGCGTAGACCGAAAAAAGAGATTCAGCTTACCTCTTATGATGAGTTACTGGGATTAGAAGAATCACCGGAAAAGAGTATGAACCAGGTTGTGGAAATAGAACTGGAAAAGCTCTATCCTTTTAAAAATCATCCATTTCGTGTGAGCGATGATGAAAAAATGGATGAGACAGTAGAGAGTATTAAAAACTACGGTGTTTTAAATCCTGCTCTGGTAAGACCCCGATCAGAAGGTGGATATGAACTGATTTCAGGTCACAGGAGAAAAAGAGGCTGTGAACTGTGTGGCAAAACAACTATGCCGGTCCTTGTCCGAAACTATACAGATGATGAAGCTGTCATAATTATGGTCGATTCCAACATTCAGCGTGAAAATATTCTGCCAAGTGAAAAGGCTCATGCCTATAAGATGAAATATGACGCTATGAAACATCAGGGAAGTAAAGGCGAAAAATATACGGCAGATATGGTTGGTGAAACAGCCGGGGACAGTGGAAGAACCGTGCAGAGATATATTCGTCTGGCTTCATTATCAGATGGATTATTGGAATATGTGGACGATAATAAAATCCCTATGATTGTGGGTGAAAAATTGTCTTATCTGAAACCACAGGAACAGGAATGGCTTCTGGAAGGAATTGTCAACAGTAATATCTTTCCGACAAAACAACAGGCAGAACAATTAAAGGAATGCAGTGCAAATGGAAAATTAACTCAGGGTTATATCTATGCCGTTTTATTGAAAAAAGAAAACAGTAAAATCAATGTAACAATTCCGGCAAAAAAAATCGGCAATTATTTTCCAGAGACATATTCTAAAGAACAGATAGAAGAAGTTATTTTTATGCTTTTGGATAAGTGGAAAGAAAACAGAGAAGGAGTAGCAGATGCAGAAGATACAGTTTGATTATTTTACGGGAATGGAAGCGGAACAATACAGCTTTTATCGTGTCCCGAAAGTGCTGTTTACAGAATCATGCTTTAAAGCTCTTTCTTGTGAAGCAAAGGTATTATACGGCCTGATGCTGGACCGTATGAGCCTGAGTATTAAGAACCGCTGGCTGGATTCAGAGGACAGAGTATATATTATTTTCACGGTGGAAGAAATTGCAGAGCTGATGAACTGTGGAACCCAAAAGGCAGTGAAGCTGGTAAAAGAGCTGGACAGTAATAATGGGATTGGACTGATTGAAAAGAAACGTTTGGGACTGGGAAAGCCTAATGTTATTTATGTGAAAAATTTTATGCTCAGAGAAGTGCCAGACCAAAAGCCGATGGATAGCTGTGCAGATTTGCAATCAGAGCAGAAAAATCATAGAAAATGTGCAGATCTGCAATCTGAGCAGGGAAACCATGAAGAATGTGCAAATCTGCAATCAGAAGCTGAGAATAGGGAAAAAACAGGCACTTTTCTGAATTGTGAAAATCATCATTCAGGAGTAGTGAAATCCACAATTCAGGATTGTGTGGAATCACAATTACAGAATGGTGAAAATCACAATTCAGGAATGATGAAAACCACAAATCAAGAATTTTCAGAATCACAATTCCAAAATGGTGAAAATCATCATTCAAGAATAGTGGAAATCACAAAACCAGAATATCCGAAATCACAATCTAATAATACTGATATTAACAAGACTGATATTAGTGAAACTGAGATAAATCAATCCTATCCAATCATATCAGGTAATCTGAAAAAGAAAAGGGATGTGATGGAGGAGATGCGGACATATCGGGAAGTGATTCATGAAAATATAGATTATCAATATCATGCCAGAGAAGATGTGGATGAACTGGTAGAACTGATGATTGAAGTTATGATGATGCCGGAGGACAGTATGATTCGGATTGCAGGGACAGAAAAGCCAGTTGCTTTGGTGAAAAGCAGGTTTATGAAGCTGAATTATTCACATATCGAATATGTGCTGTTTTGTCTGAATCGAAATACGACCAAGGTTGGAAACATTAAAGCATATCTTTTGACTGCCCTGTATAATGCCCCGGCAACGATAAACAGCTATTATCAGGCAGAGGTTAATCACGATATGTATGGAGGATAAAGGAACATGAGAAATATGATAAAAAAAGTTATTGTTCCAGCACTGGTGATTGTTGTATTGTTTGCAGTGTTGAGACCGCTTTGTATCCAGGATGGGAAGTGCAATTATTTATTGCTGTTGCTACTGATGGGGATACCATTCGGAATTGGAAAAATGTGTGTCTGGATGGTTCCAAGAGGGTTTGACCTTGGAGGAACACTGGCAGTATGGACAATGAATTTTCTGATCGGAGGATTGATAGGAAGTGTCGTTCTTCTGGCAATGGTTGGACAGGCAATCATTTATCTTAGTGTTTTCTTGCTCACAGTTATTACAGGAATACATAAAATACCGAGAATAAAATGAAATAGATCTTTTGAAAAGCAGCTAAGACAAAATTAGCTGCTTTTTTTCTGGAAACTTTGCGACACAATGTCGTAAAGCTGGGATAAATTGCAGGAAAGGAGACACCGTATTGAGCAATCGTGCAATTTCCACAGAACTTATTGAATTGGGAGAACGGATCAGAAAACGCAGGCAGGAAATGAAGTTGTCACAGGAATCTTTTGCGGAAAAAGCAGGTATCAGTGTCAATACGGTCAGCAGGATAGAAGGAGGGCAAACGGCAATGTCTGTTGAGATTTTCAGGAAGATGATTGAGATCCTGGAAACAGATGCCAATATCCTGATGGGAAAAGAGGGGGACGATGCAGAAAAAAGAAAGCAGTTTGAGGAAGTATTTTATCGTATTCAGAAGATGGAATGGAAAGAGCAGAAAATTATCATGCAGACAATAGATTCACTGATAGAAAGTTTTAATGAGTACAGGTGAAATTTCACCATATATGGGGTGTAAAACAAAAAAACTCCCCATATATGCTAAGGATAATAGTTTTTTGTGCTGTTAAAATAGCAAACAGAGAGAAAGAGACAGAAACAAGGAAGGGAGATAGGATTGATGACCAGACAAGAAAATTTAATCTATCGGAAGCAGTGTCCCTATGATGCAATGGGAGACTATTCTGTTTTAATGGAAAATGAAAAGAACATAAAAACGGAAAGAAATGCAAAGAAGTCTGACCGGGACATCAGACGGAAAATAAAATAGAGGATGCTGTAAATTAGCAGAAAGGGCAGTAAGGAAGTTTCAGGCTCTCGTTAAAAAAAACGGGTGTGCCGGAAGCTGTTTTTTACTGCCCTTTTGCCAGTAGATCAGTAATAATCCTATCCTTTCTGCTGATGGGCACCTGTTGCCAGCAGGCAGAAGGGTGGTAATCATGCTGACATTGCAGGAATTGAAACAGGTTGTAGGTAACAGGGAAGAAAGAAGAAAGGTTCCGTCCGCCAGGTATTTAAGAGAAAACGATGTGGCAGTTGTAAAGCAGAGACTGATAGATGGTGCGGAAATTATTGCGTATCAGACAGGATATGTTTTCTATTGCGTGGGTGATTATGGAACGGTTTTTCCTTTATTTACCTGTCGAGATTATGTATATGAAGCAGGAAGAAAAATAACAGTTGTTAAGGAAGATTTTTTTGATAATCAGCCCTGGTATGTGCGGTTGATATTAGAAGGTGAAGATCGGCTGTGCAGGAACAGGGAGGTACGAGAACATAATAATTGCATTTCATACAGCCATATTTCAGAAGGCTGGTGTGAATTGGTGGATAAAAGGCAGAATGTACTTGAAAAACTGATCATAGAAGAAGCTATTGGAGAATTCATGGATCTGCTGACTGACCGGCAGAGACAGGTGATCCATCAAATTTATTTTCAGCAGCGTACACAAAGAGAAGTGTCACGGGTGTTTGGAATTACAGAACCGGCAGTATCAAAATGTATTTCACAGGCAAAGCAGAAAATGAGAAGAAATGCAGGCAGACTGATCGGAGTGCTTCAGAAGGGAGAATAAAAGATGCGTGGTAAAAAACCAAAGGAAAGACAACGGTATGTGCTGCGTGTAAATGAAACTCTCATAGAAGTTACCAGAGACGTATATCTGGCATGGTACCAGTCAAGAAGAAAAGAAAGATACCAGCTTGAAAAAATGCAGAAAAATGGTGTGTGCGGAATAGAAAAAGTAGGGGAAACGAGTTACAACAGTTATTTGCATATATTATCACCAGAAGAAATAGTCATCAGGGTGTCAGAAATACAAGAGCTGCAGGAAGCACTGAAATATTTGTCAGAAGAAGAAATGGAATTGATAAGATTATTATTTTTTGAAGAGTACACAGTTAAAAAAACAGCACAGTATTTCGGGTGTTGTACAAAGACAATCAGAAACAGGAAAAACAAAGTATTGCAGAAACTAAAAGACAGGCTGGAAACTTTGTAAGTTTTTGCTGTTTCAAAAAAATTTTATAAAAAAATTTCAAACAGGTTAATTTTTGCCCTTTCACACATGCGGTTAGTGGAGGGGCAAATGTCTATTTTAATTCAAAACAATAAATTCCCCCCTAAAAGTGAACCTTGACAATTTCATATCAGCAGCAAGAGGATACCTGAATTTCCCAGCTACGCATCTGGCGGCGGGCATTCGGTGACAACGTGAAGGGCAATGGATGAGAGGCACCCTTGGCAGGAATGATTACGAATTACCTCTTGCGGCTTAAATAGCTCAATCCTGTTTTTATTTAAAAGTCAATCCAAGACATAAGGGAGGTGGTTCCTATGATTGATTCATGCAGGTGTAAGCCTGAACGAAAGTGGAGTAAATTATCGAAGAAAGAGAGGACTCAGTCAAAATGAAAATGCGATTTAAAAGATTCTTGTCAGGATTTATGGCAGTTGCAACTTTGGCGTCTGTTATCGTTCAACCAGTCACGGTTTCTGCTTCTGAATTAGAACCAGAGCCAACTTCATTTGAACAGCAATATCCGGAACTGCAGGATGTGCAGGATACTCTTGATAAAGATGAAATTGTGGAAGCAAAGGATATTGAGATTCCCTATGGAGAAGAATTTGAGGTGGAAGTCGATCTGTCCGGTATAGAGGGCGTGAATGAAAAAAAGGTGAAAGTTTTATTCCATGAAGCAAAGAGTGAAGCCGGTACAGATTTTGACGCACATACACCGGATACCTACAAAGCTGTCTATGCAGTAGATCCAGTCAGCGGTCACCCAGCTTACAGAGTAAGCAGAAACATTACGGTAAAAGAGCCAGAAACAGAAGAACAGACAAAGAGTTCTTCTGAAAATACAGTTGGTGAAGGAAATGCCGGTGAAACAGAAGATTCCGGTAATGCGGAGGAAGATGCTGATTCGGACAGGGCAAAAGAGATTGTGACTGATCTTACAGATGGACAGGAAGTAACAACAGATGAAGAATCTGGTCTGACTGTTTCAGAAGTAATGGATCAGGCAGAAAATGAAGGAATTGACTTGTATGAGATGGAGCCGGGTGAAACAGTGACATTTATGGCGGCAGCAGGAAATGCAAGAAGTTCACAACAGGTTTCAGTGACAAGAGGTGCCGAATACCGATATGCGGATTATGGTTATGGAACTTATCTGACGTATCAGTATACCGTAAAATTCGGTAATGTGTCCGCCACAGCTTATTGTGTACAGCCGTCCAAACCGGGACCTGGTACGGGAACATATACAATTAATAAGGTTGGGGATGGCAAAGCACTGGCTAAAGTATGCTACTATGGCACAAAAGCCTCTGGCGATGATGGATTTTTTACAGAAGAAAATGGCTATGGAAACCTGAGTGCAGGAGCCAGATTTATTCTGGTACATCTTGCTGCGTCATATGCGAATGGCAGTTCCGATGCTTTTTCTGGTGCAAACACTACTGCACAGAATCTTGCGAAAAAACTTTATAATTATTGTATTTCTCAGCCAGATATTCCGGATGTGGCAATGTCTTTTTCAGATGCAGATGTGATAGCTTATGTAGATGGCAACAGCCAGAGAACAAAGGAAATCACTTTTAAAGCAGATGAACTGCAGAGTATCACAATGAAACTCCCAAGTGGTGTGAAACTCCATAACGTGACAACCGGAAAGACAAGCAAAGCTGGCGAAGCAGTGGAAATCAGTGGTGGAACCAAGTTTTACTTATCTGCACCTCTTACACAGGTACAGGATGTCGCAGGAAACTGGTCTGCAACGATGAAAGGCAGTGTAACAAAAGATTATTCTGCGTATAAGATCAGTACCGGATCTAGTTCACAGGACCTGGCACTGGTATTTGGTGAAGGTGTGGATGATGAAAAATATGTGGACTTCAAAGTAACATGGGTACAGTACGCAAGTGTTAAGGTGATTAAAAGAGATGCAAAAGCAGACGCAAAGCTGGCAGGTGCCGTGTTTGGTTTATACAGTGATGCAAACTGTACAAATTTGATCACAAAGTTACCGGCAACTGATGCGAATGGGGAAGCGTCCGTACAGATCATTAAGACACAGAATACCGTATATCTGAAAGAGATTACAGCTCCGACAGGATACCGTATCAATGCAACTGCCTACAACGTAAAACTGGAAGTCAGCAAAACAGCAACTGTGACTGTTCCGGATGAAGAACAGATGGGCCAGCTGACTGTTTATAAAGAAGGTCAGGTTCTGACAGGTGCAGATGTCACCGAGAATGGAACAACATTTAAGTATGAGAAACGCAGACAGAAAGGTGCGATTTATGATGTGTATGCCGGGGCAGATATTAAAACTGCTTATGGTGCCAAGGTTTACAGCAAGGGTGATCTGGTCAAAGAGAATCTGACAACAGACTCGAATGGGGCAGTCATTCTGAAAAATCTGCATCTTGGTACATATATCGTCAAAGAAAAACAGGCTCCGACCGGATTTTATAATGCCGGGGAAGAAAAGTCTGTCACTCTTTCTTATGCAGGACAGAATGTAGATGTTGTTTTTTCTGAGACAACCTTTACGAATGACAGACAGAAAGCAGAAGTGATTGTGACAAAGCAGGATAAGGATACAGAAAATCCTCTGGATGGAGGAATTTTTGGACTTTATGCAGCCAGTGACATTAAAAATGCAGATGGAACGGTTGTTGTAAAGAAAGGCACTCTGATTGAGAAAGTGACAACTGGAAATGATGGAATGGCGAAGTTTACCGCAGACCTGCCGCTGGGATTTTCCTATGATGTAAAGGAAGTACAGGCTCCGGAAGGCTATCTGAGAAATGCGGATGATGTCTATACGTTTACTTTTTCTTATACAAACGATAAGGAAGCGAAACTGACATTTAAGCATACCTTCAGAAACGAGCGTGTGATAGCAAAGATTTCCTTACAGAAGCAGGACAAAGAAACAAAGAAGGCTGTTCCACAGGGAGATGCTACTTTAGAAAAGGCAGTCTATGGACTGTATGCCCGTGAGGATATTGTCCATCCGGATGGAGCAACTGGTGTGATCTACAAAGCAGGCGAGCAGGTTGCCACTCTCACAACAGATAAGAATGGACAGGCTTCCGTAGATGGATTATACCTTGGTAATTACTATGTAAAAGAGATTACTCCGCCAACGGGTTACCTGGCAGATGAAGAAGAACATGATCTGGTCTGCAACTACGAGGGTGATCTTGTAGCGGAAGTGAAGCGTGACTGTCTGTCTCTGGAACAGGTGATGAAGCAGCCATTTGAGATTATCAAGGCAGCGAACAACGGAAAGACAGATGCCGATTTACTGAAAGGTGCAGGATTTACCGCTTATCTGGTATCATCCCTGACAGTAAAAGAAGATGGCAGCTATGACTTTGATTCTGTCAAGCCGGTAGTGATAGGGGAAAATGGTGCAACAGAGATCTTTACGGATGAGAAAGGGTATGCCCGCAGTATTGCACTTCCTTATGGAACTTACATCGTCCGTGAAACAACCACGCCACATAATTACACTCCGGTCAATGATTTCATCGTGCAGATTACGGAAAATCATCCGACTACACCGCAGGTATGGAGAGTGCTGCTTGACAAAGAGTTTGAAGCAAAGCTGAAGATCATCAAACAGGACGATGAGACAAAGAAAGCAGTGCTTCAGAAGAATACAGAGTTTAAGATTTTTAACCTGGATACAGAAAAGTATGTGGAACAGGTAACAACCTATCCGACGACGGTAAAACACAAATCTTATTTTACAGATGAGCAGGGATACTTAATCCTTCCACAGAATCTGAAAATTGGACATTACCGTATTGAGGAAGTGAACGCACCTTATGGATATACGCTCAATGAGAATTACTATGAGGTGAATGTAGATTCCAATACAGCATATCAGATGGACGGAACTTCCGGCGATGTGATCATCGAGATTGCATACGAGAATCATCCGGTTAAGGGAGAACTGAACATCGTAAAACAGGGTAAGGTCTTAAATGGTTATAAAGATGACTTTACTTATCAGAAAGAAACTCTGGAGGGAGCAGTCTTTGAGATGTATGCTGCAGAAGATATTTATACAGCAGACTTCCAGAAAGATGATAACGGAAACCGTATCCTGGAGTATGCTTCCGGGGAACTGGTAGGAACTGTTACCACGGATAAGGATGGAAAGGCACAGATCACCGACCTTCCACTTGGAACCTATAAGATTGTTGAAAAGACAGCACCAGAGGGCTTTGTGTTAAACGAAGAAGCACAGACAGTAACATTTGAATACAAAGACCAGAAAACACCAGTCATCGAGCAGACAGCAACTTTTGAGAATGACCGTCAGAAAGTGGAAGTGTCCGTAGTAAAACAGGATGCAGAGACAGAAACGGTTGTGGCAGGTGCAGAGTTTGGCATCTATGCAAAAGAAGATATTCTGACACATGAAGAAGTGATTGTGAAGGCAGATACCTTACTTGGAAAAGCAGTCAGTGGGGAAGATGGAAGGGCAGTATTTGACGTTGACCTTCCATTTGGTACTTACTATATCAAAGAACTTGCAGCTCCGGCAGGGTATGTCTCTTCTTTTGAGACTTTGGAAGTGACTGCCAAATATCAGGGACAGGATGTGAAAGTGGTAGAGCTGGAATCTGTATTTAAGAACCAGCCGACAAAAGTAACCTTTACGAAGTCCGATATTACGACAGGCGTGGAACTTTCCGGGGCAACGCTTACGGTGCTTGATAAGGATGGAAATGTGGTAGATACATGGAAGTCTGTAAAGGGTGAGGAACATCTGATTGAAAGACTCACAGCCGGGGAGACGTATACCCTTCGTGAAGAAATGGCTCCTTATGGCTATCTGATGGCGGAAGAAGTTTCTTTTACTGTGGACGATACTGCCGAGATCCAGAAGGTAGAGATGAAAGATGCAGTGCCAACCGGAACACTTATCATCAATAAAAAAGGTGAGTTCCTGGAGAAAGTATCTGCACTGGATTCCATTGGCGGGTGGATGAAGCATCTGTTTGAATATCTTTCCGGTTCCCTGAAAGAGGTTACTTTTGAGGTTTATGCCTTAGAAGATATAAAAGCAGCGGATGGCGAGAGTGAAGATTACTACAAGAAAGATGCACTGGTAGCAACGATCACGACGGATGAAACAGGCGTGGCAAAACTGACAGACCTTCCTCTTGGCAAATACTATGTCAAAGAGAAAGAGACAGCAAGTGGATATGTCTTGGATGGAGAAACTCGTGAAGTAGATTTGACTTACCGTGACCAGAATACCGCAGTTGTTACTTATTCCGCTGACTGGCAGAACAAACGTCAGAAGGCAGAAGTGAACGTGCTAAAGAAAGAAAAAGATTCCGACCGTGTACTGGAAGGGGCTGTATTTGCCCTGTGCAATAAAGAAGATATTGTCAATGCAAAAGGCGATGTGATCCTGAAAGCAAATACGGTTATTGAGGAGCAGGCTACGGATAAGGAAGGAAAACTGACCTTTACGGCAGATCTGCCACTTGGCTATACCTACTATGTGAAAGAAACTTCCCCGGCACCGGGATTTGCGACAACAGACCAGGTACAGGAATTTACTTTTGAATATGGTGGGGCAGATAAGGAAACACTGTCTTATGCGTTCACTTTTGAAGATGAGCCGACAACCGTAGAGTTTACCAAAACATCCCTGACAGACGGAAAGGAGATTGAGGGAGCAAAACTAAAAGTCACAGATGAGAGTGGAAACACTGTGGATGAATGGACTTCCGGTAAAGAAGCACATATCATCAAAGAACTGACCGCTGGCAAGAAGTACACCATGACAGAAACACTTCCTGCGGACGGTTATGTGACAGCAGAGAGCATCACTTTTACGGTGGAAGATACCAGTGAAGTACAGAAAGTGGAAATGAAGGATGATGTGACAAAAGTGCAGATTTCCAAGACCGATATTTCTGGTAAGGAGCTGCCAGGAGCAAAACTGACGATCCTTGATAAAGATGGAAAGACCGTAGAAAGCTGGACATCTGAGAAAAAACCACACTATATTGAGATGCTTCCAATCGGGGAATATACCCTCCGTGAAGAAACTGCACCGGATGGTTATCTGGTTGCAGAGGATGTGAAATTTGCGGTCAAAGATACTGGAGAAATCCAGAAGGTTGTGATGAAGGATGAGGCGAAACCGGAGAAAACTCCAACAGAGACACCGACGGAAACACCAGAAACCACACCAACACCGGAGATGAAAACCACAGAAGAAACAAAGAAATCGACTTCACCAAAGACAGGAGATAATACACCGATTCTGTTCTGGATTCTGCTTGCAGGGGCTGGAATGGCTGGTCTTGGTGGAACAGTGATTCTTCGCAAAAAGAAGAAATAAGAAAGCATAAGATTTCTTAGTAATGGATGAGGGCATTTATGGACACAGGATTCATAGATGCCCTCTTATAAAATTTCAAGAGAAGTGAAGGGAGAAAAGAAGATGACAAAAACAGTATTGATCGTTGCTGCGGCTGCAGTATTTCTGGTATATGGATTTGTCCTTTGGTGCTGTATCAAAGTGGGGGCAGAATCAGAAAAGGAATATATGAAACTGGCAGAAAAGAGAGGAAAGGAGCAGCAATGTGATAAATGAGGATAAGACAGCAGTGAAAGAAGAAAGGGCGTGGTGTGATTGCAGGATGAAGTGAATGAGAAAACAGTCTCACTTTGTATCCGCTGTGGTAAGGTCACTGCCAACCTGCTGAAAGCTGCCATGGTAAAGGCTCTTGCAAAGATGGAGCAGGAGAAAAAACAGCAGGGACAGAAAATAAGCCAGAAGCAGCCTCAGAAGGAAAAGGAGGACAAGACCTATAAGGGAAAACAGAGTCTTGATAAGCTGATGAAGCAGAATGCACAGCTGTCCAACATTGAGATTACAGATGGAAACATCAAGTCTTTTAAACGGGTAGCAAAAAAGTACAGCATTGATTTCAGTCTGAAAAAAGATGTGACCGCTGACCCGCCAAGATATTATGTGTTCTTTAAGGCAAGAGATGCCGATGTGATGACTGCCGCTTTTAAGGAATATACAGGACAGACATTGAATAAGGACAAAAAACCATCTGTGAGGAAGAAGTTACAGCAGGCAATCACCAAATCGCTTGCAAAGCACAGGGAACTGGAGAAAACAAAAGGAAAGGAGAAGGAGCCGTCATTATGAGCAGATTACAGAAGTTGCTTGGTGTAGGAAAAGGATACCTGGAGAGATTACCGCCGGTGGATGTACATAAGCTGCTTCGGATTGTTCTGATGAATCTTCCATATATCGTGATCTTTTATGTGGGAAATAAGCTGGCATGGTTATATCAATACTGTGTAGGTGATTCCATGATAGAAAGACTGATGGTACTGATCTTAAATTTCCAGATGGCATTTAGCAGGATTCTCCCAAGTATGCATAAAAATGAATTGCTGGTTGGGATTACTGGAGCCGTGGCAGTGAAGCTCATGGTCTACATGAAAGGAAAAAATGCCAAAAAGTTCCGGCAGGGAGTGGAGTATGGTTCGGCAAGATGGGGGACGGCAAAAGACATTGCACCCTTTATCGACCCGGTATTTGAAAACAATATCCTGCTGACCATGACGGAACGGCTGACCATGAATGGCAGACCAAAGAATCCGAAATTTGCGAGGAACAAGAACGTGATCGTGATTGGCGGATCTGGCTCAGGAAAGACACGTTTTTATGTAAAACCCAACTTGATGCAGATGGGAAAATACATCAGTTATGTGGTCACGGACCCGAAAGGGACGATCATCATTGAGTGCGGAAAGATGCTGGTACGGCATGGATATAAAGTGAAAGTATTGAATACGATCAATTTTTCCAAGAGTATGCATTATAACCCCTTCCACTATATCCATTCGGAAAAGGATATTTTGAAACTGGTAAATACGATCATGGTGAACACGAAAGGGGAAGGCGAGAAGTCCAGTGAGGATTTCTGGACGAGTGCGACTCGTTCGCAGACGGTAAAAAGTCTGCGCACGAGCAACGGTTTTCCGTTGTTCGGAGAACTGGTAGTTTGATAGGTGGAATGACGGGGTAACGTCCTGAAACGCCTACCCTTGATGGGCGTGCATTAGCTGTAATGGCTAGTGTACGAAGCCCCATGACAAAGGCTGAGAGTAACCGTAACCACTGCCTAAAGTGGTCGAAAGCGGTCTGGAGGCAGACTGTGTTACCTATAAGCCGAGAGTCTATAAGATACCTATGGTTAGAATGTTCGCTTTGGCGGGCGGACTGACGAACCTGCGAATGTACAGGTCTAAAAGAAGACCACGCAGAAATGTGTGGGTGCGTTAATGCGCAGTCGGTGTGGTTTAGTAGAAATTGATCCTACGAACGACCATGCTGTGTTACAGGCACAGGCAAGCCGACAGGTCTATAGCAGGAACCTACGGGTATGTATGAACAGATAGAACTATCGGAACGAGGAAAGGCAGCAGATTCCGCAAGGAATAGTCTGACGAAAAACAATAAGCAGACGAACTGCTGCTGAAAAGTAGTGGTCGAACCTATGATGTGCTTGCGTTATGTGAGCTACGGAGGAATGGCCACAAGTCGGTTGAGATAAGCAGGCATTATTCAATCCAACATAAGGATTCGAGTAAGACCAAAAGGGTCACTTTCGCAAAAAGGAGGTGATGCCTTATGCCAAAGAAAAACAAAACTCTATGTGTAGATGACTTACGTCATGCCGAGTATTACGGTATGCAGCCAGTTTTTGATGAACTCTATCATCGAAGTTTGGAGGGAGAAAATTTTACCGACCTTATGGATTTAATTCTGAGCCGGGACAACATTCTTCTGGCATATCGGAACATCAAAGCAAACGGAGGAAGCTACACAGCAGGAACAGACAACAAAAACATCAGTGACATCGGGTGTTTACCGCCCGAAACAGTTGCAGAGAAAGTGAGGTTTATTGTCACAGGAAGTCAGCACGGATACCGCCCAAAGCCGGTAAGACGCAAAGACATTCCGAAACCAAACGGAAAAACCAGACCGTTAGGTATTCCCTGTATCTGGGACAGGCTGGTACAGCAATGTATCAAACAGGTCATAGAGCCAATCTGCGAAGCGAAATTCAGCGACAACAGTTACGGCTTTCGCCCGAACCGTTCCGTGGAACACGCCGTGCAGAAAACTTACACCATGCTTCAACGCATGAACCTGCATTATGTGATTGAGTTTGATATAAAAGGATTTTTCGACAACGTAAATCACAGCAAGCTAATGCGGCAAATATGGGCAATGGGAATACACGACAAGCAGTTGATTTTTATTATCAAGCGGATTCTGAAAGCACCGATTAGAATGCCAGACGGCACTACACTCATTCCAGACAAAGGCACTCCGCAAGGCGGTATCATTTCACCGTTGCTTGCCAATATCGTGCTGAATGAACTGGACAAATGGGTTGAGAGCCAATGGCAGAACCACCCTCTTGTAAAGGAATACGGGTATGAGAGGAAAATCAGAAACTCGATTACTTTTGACCGGAGCAAGGCATTCCCCAAAATGAGGAAAACAGGGTTGAAAGAAATGTATATCGTGAGATATGCAGATGATTTCAGAATTTTCTGCCGGAATAAAGAGGACGCTTTGAGAACGAAAGAGGCTGTAACGGCATGGATAACCGAGAGGCTGAGGTTGGAGGTATCGCCAGAGAAAACAAGGATAGTCAATGTTAGAAAACGCTATTCAGAGTTTCTTGGGTTTAAGATACGAGTCAGACCGAAAAGCAGGAAGTACATCGTGCAATCTCATATCTGTGACAAAAAGTTGGAACTGGAAAGGCAAAAACTGGTGGAACAGGCGAAACGAATTGCCCGACCTTCAGAGGGAAAAAGACCTTTGGACGAAATACGGCTGTACAATTCAATGGTTCTGGGAATACAGAATTATTTTCAACTTGCCACCTGCATCAGCATTGATTGCAGGAAAATCCACAGACAGGTCATGACAGTTTTAACAAATCGGCTCAATACAGAAACCGGGTGCAGACTTGTTCGAGAGGGCGGCGCAATGACCGAGAGCGAAAAAGAACGGTTTGGAAAGTCGGCAATGATACGGTATGTATCTGGAATCGACCAACCTATCTACCCTATCGCATACATCAAGAACAAGATACCGATGGCAAAGAAAGCGGCAGTTTGCAGTTACACGGTAGAGGGACGGGCATTGATACACACGAACCTAAGTATGAACTCATCTGTTCTATCAGGTTTGAGGAATCAACCGTCTATGGGGCGAAGCACAGAACTTACTGACAGCAGGATTTCACTATTCTCGGCTCAACGTGGAAAATGTGCGCTAAGTGGGGAACTCTTTGAAAATGCGGCTGACATAGTATGCTGGCTGAAAACACCGGCAGAATTGGGCGGCAAGGAACGCTATCGAAATATGATTTTGTTCCATAATAGATTTCTTCCACTCCTGCAAGAGTGTCCTAAGAATGAGCTAAAAGAGATAGCCGACACGCTCAAGGCAACAAAGGAACTGATGTTAAAAGTGAACAGTCTGCGCCAGCAGGCTGGTTTGTCCGCAATAGAAAACTAACATTTCATTTGGTGATTGATTAAATGCTTGTGAAAACAACCGATGGAACGCCGGATGCGGTGAAAGTCGCACGTCCGGTGTGGAGTGGGGGAAAATCCGGCGATAACTTCAAAGGATTACCTATCACTATAAGCAGAGAGACTTCTGTACTGTGCCCTGATCGGCTATATCTGGTATGAAGCACCGGAAGAAGAACAGAACTTTGCGACCCTGCTTGAGTTTATCAACGCTTCCGAAACAAGGGAAGATGATGAGACATTTAAAAATGCAGTAGATATGCTGTTTGAGGAACTGGAAAAGGAAGAACCGGAGCATTTTGCAGTACGTCAGTATAAGAAATATAAGCTGGCGGCAGGAAAGACAGCAAAGAGTATTTTGATTTCCTGTGGTGCAAGGCTTGCACCGTTCGACATTGCAGAGCTTCGTGAGATCATGAGCTATGATGAGATGGAACTGGATATGGTAGGTGACCAGAGGACAGCACTGTTTATTATCATTTCCGATACGGATGATACCTTTAACTTTGTTGTGGCGATGATGTACAGCCAGTTATTCAACCTGTTATGTGACAGGGCGGACGATGTACATCATGGCAGACTGCCATATCACGTCAGAATCCTCTGTGACGAGTTCGCAAATATCGGTCAGATTCCAAAGTTTGACAAGCTGATCGCAACCATCCGTAGCAGGGAAATCTCTGCATCCATTATCCTCCAGTCGCAGTCCCAGTTAAAGACGATCTACAAAGATGCAGCTGAGACAATCCTAGGCAACTGCGATACGATGTTATTCCTTGGCGGTAAGGAAAGTTCGACCTTAAAGGAGATTTCCGAGACGCTGGGAAAAGAAACGATTGATTTATATAACACTTCGGACACCCGTGGACAGAGCCGTTCTTACGGGATGAACTATCAGAAAACAGGAAAGGAATTGATGAGCCGGGACGAACTTGCGGTCATGGATGGCAGCAAATGTATCTTGCAGCTTCGGGGTGTAAGACCATTTTTCAGTGACAAGTTCGATATTACCAGACACAAACGGTATAAGGAGCTGTCAGACTACGATAAGAAAAATGAGTTTGATGTGGAAGCGTATATGCGGCATCGGATGGAAGTGAAACTGACGAGGACACAGGAATTTGACCTGTATGAGTTTTCGGAAGAGAGTCTGGCAGAAGAATTAAATACAGAAAACAAGGAAGCAGAGCATGTGAAAGATTCAGACACATAGCTCTTTTTTCTTTACCCTTTTGGGAGGTGATGGATTTGAGAGATCATGAAAGGCCGCCCGTAAGGGCAGAGCCGGAAAAGACTTCTTAAAGATAGAAACCAGAGAAATACAGAGATTTGAAAGGAGACAACGAATATGGCGTTTTTTAATCAGGCAATCAATATTTTACAGACACTTGTGGTGGCGATTGGAGCCGGACTTGCAGTATGGGGTGTTATCAACCTGTTAGAAGGATATGGAAACGACAACCCAGGTGCAAAGTCCCAGGGGATCAAGCAGCTGATGGCAGGAGGCGGTGTCGTTCTGATCGGCACCCAGCTGGTACCGTTACTGTCCGGATTGTTCAGCTGAGAGAAGCAGGAGGGAGATGACTCATGGATCGGATATTTGAAGCGATTGAAGAATGGATGAGGAATCTTCTGACAGGCATGGTAAGTTCCAACCTGACAACAATGTATACCGATGTCAATGAAAAGACCGGTCAGATTGCTGCTCAGGTTGGGCAGACACCGCAGGGCTGGAATGGCAGCATTTACAGCATGATACAGAATCTTTCCGAGTCGGTCATTGTACCGATTGCCGGTATGATTATCACATTTGTACTTTGTTATGAGCTGATCTCCATGTTGACGGAAAAGAACAACATGCACGACATTGACACCTGGATGTTCTTTAAATACTTTTTCAAGATGTGGGTGGCAGTCTGGATCGTCAGCCATACCTTTACGATCACGATGGCGGTATTTGATGTCGGGCAGTCCGTAGTCAGCCGGGCAGCTGGGGTTATCAGTTCTGATACAGCGATCAATATAGATACGATGATCTCCACGATGGAGACAGCGATGGAATCTATGGAGATTGGTGAACTTGTCATACTGGCACTGGAAACGATGCTTGTAAGCCTGTGTATGAAGATTATCTCAGTCTTTATTACAGTGATTTTGTATGGACGTATGATTGAGATTTATCGCGCGTCCAGAAGCGCCGCTTTTCATCCAAAGGCGGTGCGCGGACATTTTGGGAATCCGGCTTTAGCAAGCCGGTAAAGAAAAGTATCAAAGACGTGAAACGCGTCACTTTAGCGTCATCCGATTTACCCCGGAGGGAAACCACAAGGGGGACAATAGCGTATCGGAAAAATCGCGAGTTGGGAAAACCATCTACCCACGACTGAGCGGCAAGACGCAACATTGTGAATGAGGAGCAAGGCTAAACTGCTTTAAGGGTAGTCCGAGGCGGGATACTCGACCCGGCGGCGCAGGATGGTTGTATTCGCCGTATGTCATAGCGGAATGTGACAGGTAAACACAGACCGCACGATACTTATGACAGCCAGCCGCAGTAAGCGGAAAAGGACGAAAACCCACTACCGACATCACAATACGCTTATCCCAAAGTGTCTAACTGGAGATTGCCTAAACCGGAACGCCGGAACTATCCGGCTATGCGTAATGCCGCAAGGCGATAAATTTCAAGGGGTAAAAACCCAAGAAAGATGACGCTGAATATCCGGCATGGCAACGGAGCCTCCGTAGTAGTCCGAGGGCGGGAAAGCCGTCTACATGGCGAAGGGAGGCAGGATGTCAACCAATTCATAAAAAGGAAAGGTGCGTGAGGCATTATGAGAAGTCCTGAAAATGTGTTGGAAAGCCTAAAATCCAAGGCGTGTAACAAGAGTTACAAGTACGAGCGGTTATACCGCAACCTGTACAATCCACAATTCTATCTGCTGGCATATCAGCGGATACAGGCGAAACCAGGCAACATGACAGCCGGAACAGACGGCAAAACCATTGACGGAATGGGAATGGCAAGGATAAACGCCCTCATTGAAAAGATGCGGGATTTTAGTTACCAGCCTAACCCGGCAAGGAGAACGTATATCCCGAAATCCAATGGGAAAATGCGTCCTCTGGGGATACCGTCATTCGACGATAAACTGATACAGGAGGTGGTGCGGCTCATCTTGGAGAGTATTTATGAGCCAACCTTTAGCGACTATTCCCACGGTTTCCGTATAAACAGAAGTTGTCATACGGCACTCAAATATGTGCAGAAATATTTTACGGGGACAAAGTGGTTCGTTGAGGGGGATATAAAGGGCTGTTTTGACAACGTAGACCATCATGTGTTGATTGCTATTTTGCGAAAGCGGATTGCAGATGAATATTTCATCGGTCTGCTCTGGAAGTTCTTGAAAGCTGGATATATGGAGGATTGGAATTACCACAATACTTATTCCGGAACTCCGCAAGGCTCCATCATCAGCCCTATCCTGGCAAACATCTACATGAACGAACTGGACAGTTATATGGCAGAGTATGCAGAGAAATTCAACTGCGGAAACCGCCGTAAAATCAATCCTGCGTTCAAGAAGAAATTGGATGTCTGCCGAGGAAAAGAACAAAGGCTTAAAAGAAATATCTCTAAAATGAGCGTGGAAGAAAAAGAGGGCTTAATTGCAGAAATCCGGGAACTTCGGCGTAGTCTGAAATCTATACCGTATAGCGACCAGATGGACGATAGCTATAAACGGCTTTGCTATATCCGATACGCCGATGATTTCTTAATCGGAGTTATCGGCAGCAAAGAGGACGCAGAACAGATTAAACAAGATGTAGGCTACTTTATCCGGGACAAACTCCATCTGGAAATGTCCGAGGAAAAGACATTGATTACTCATGGACACGACGCTGCGAAGTTCTTGGGATATGAGGTCACAATCGCCAAAGGCGAACACAACAAAAAGACCAAAACCGGGGCTACCAGACGGGTAAACAATGGAAAAGTCTTACTTTATGTTCCCCATGATAAGTGGGTAAAACGATTGTTCTCCTACAATGCCCTCAAGATTAAATACGACAAACAAAATGGAAACAAAGAGGTTTGGGAGCCTGTCCGGCGCACTCGCCTGTTGCACTTGGACGATTTGGAAATCCTAAACCAATACAACGCAGAAATCCGTGGATTGTATAACTACTACCGACTTGCAAACAACGTGTCTGTACTCAATAACTTCTACTATGTAATGAGATACAGTATGCTCAAAACCTTTGCTGGAAAATATCGGACACGAATCAGCAGAATTATCCGCAAGTACCGTCAAGGGAAAGATTTTGTTGTGAAATATCCGAAGAAAAACGGCAAGGTCGGAAAGGTATTGTTTTACAATAATGGGTTCCGCCGGGACACTAAAGTAGAAAGCGGAAATCCTGATATAGTAGCAAGAATTTTTGAGAATTATGGGCGTAATAGCCTTATAAAAAGACTGCAAGCAAACAGGTGTGAGTGGTGTGGCGCAGAGAATGTGCCGCTTGAAATACACCATATACGAAAACTCAAAGATTTAAGTGGCAGAAAACAATGGGAAATCGCCATGATTGGGCGTAAGCGCAAGACAATGGCACTCTGCATCGACTGTCACGATAAGTTACACGCAGGAAAGTTAGACTGACATCTGGAGAGCCGGATACATCGAGAGGTGTAAGTCCGGTTCGGAGGGGAGTTCTCGGAAACCTGCCATAGTGATATGGTAAGGCGCCGGGTTCTTACCCTACTCTATTCGTCCGTTGGAGCGATCCCGTTCGCAACCATGTCCAACCGGGAATGGGGGCAGATCGGGAACAACTATCTTCGTGGATTGTTTGCACTGGCATTCCAGGGATTTTTTATGATGGTCTGCGTGGGAATCTATGCGGTTCTGGTCGCAAACATCCAGATGTCAGATAACATACATTCTGCATTGTTCGGCGTGATGGCATACACGGTGATCCTGTGTTTCAGTCTGATGAAAACAGGAAACTTTGCCCGCAGTATCTTTAACGCCCACTAAGAAAGGAGGAACTGGCAATGGCATTTGTATCTGTGCCTAAAGACTTAACCAAGGTTAAGAATAAGATCATTTTCAATCTGACGAAACGGCAGCTGATCTGCTTTGGGGTTGCGGCGGTGGTAGGGCTTCCGTTTTATTTCTTAAGCAGGGGAATCATTGGTTCCAGTAACGCAGCGACCGGGATGTGCCTTCTGATGCTTCCGGCATTTTTGTTTGCCATGTATGAGAAGGATGGACTCCCGTTAGAAAAGGTCTTAAAAAATATGATTACCGTAAAATTTATCCGTCCTCCGGTACGCAAGTACCAGATGGAAAATATGTACGAGAAAAAGTATACCGTGGTCAGAAAGAAGAAAGGGGGAACGAAGAGTGTTAAAAAGAAAAAACGATAGACAGCCGCCACAGAGTTTAGACGAATTATATCCGGATGATTACTGGCTGGATGAGGAGGATGGAGAAGAAGAACTTCCAGACCCCGCAATGAAAAGAAAACCAGTAAACGGCAGGCTGCACGATGAGCCAATGGTAACAGGGTATGAAGCACTGGAACGCCAAAGAGGTGTCCGCAGACCGAACCGGAAACTGACACGCAGGGAAAAGAAAGCCCTCAAAAGGGCACAGAAATATGAAGAAAAACTGCATAAGGAACATGAAAAAGCGGATAAGAAAAATGCAAAAAGGGAAGCAAAGCTGGCAGCCAGAGCAGAAAAGCAGGCAGTGCGTGACGCAAAGAAAAACGCAAAAAAGAAAAAGAGCAGATCTGTCGCAGCACCGTCGGGGCAGCGTCCGGCAGGAAAAGTGGTTTCCGGAACGAAAGGCAGTGGGACAGGAAAGAAAACACCGGATAGTGCCAGAGATAAGAGGATCACTGCACAGCAGTCGATTCCATACCATGAGATGGGAAGGGACGGTATCTGCCGGGTGCAGGATAAGTTTTATTCCAAGACGATCCGTTTTTATGACATCAACTATCAGCTGGCACAGAATGAAGATAAGAACGCCATCTTTGAAAACTGGTGTGATTTCCTGAATTACTTTGACAGCACAATTCATTTTCAGCTGTCTTTTATCAACCAGCACAGCAACATGGCAGAGTATGAGAAGGTCATCCATATCAATCCGCAGGAGGATGAATTTGATGACCTACGTATGGAGTTTGCCCAGATGCTCAATAACCAGCTGGCAAAAGGAAATAACGGGCTGATGCGTACCAAATATATCACATTTGGGATTGAAGCGGAGAATATCCGGGAAGCACGGCCAAAACTGGAACGTATCGAGTCGGATATTCTGAATAACTTTAAGATCCTTGGGGTATCTGCCTATCCGCTGAACGGAGAGGAACGGTTACAGATCATGTATGAAACCTTTAACCAGGACAGCAAAGTTCCGTTCCATTTCTCTTATGACGATGTACTTCGGACAGGGCTTAGTACCAAGGATTATGTCGCACCGACCAGTTTTGTATTTAAGAATGGAAAAGATTTTGAGATGGGCGGCACGATGGGAGCTGTTTCCTATTTACAGATCCTTGCACCGGAACTTACCGACAAGATGCTGGCAGAGTTTCTGGAGATGGACAGCAACCTGATGGTGAATTTCCATATCCAGTCCATCGACCAGATGAAGGCGATCAAACTGGTAAAAAGCAAGGTGACGGATATTAACCGTATGAAGATCGAGGAACAGAAAAAAGCAGTCCGGGCAGGCTATGACATGGACATTATCCCTTCGGATTTAAATACATACGGTGGGGAGGCAAAAAGGCTTCTGGAAGATCTGCAGTCCAGAAATGAGCGAATGTTCCTTGTGACAGCATTGTTCTTAAATACCGCACCGACCAAACAGGAACTGGAAAATGTGGTGTTCCAGACTGCAGGTATTGCACAGAAATATAACTGTGCATTGAAACGGCTGGATTACCAGCAGGAGCCGGGACTGATGAGCTGTCTGCCGCTTGCGATGAATTTCGTACCGATCAAGCGGGCACTGACAACGACATCCACGGCGATTTTTGTCCCGTTTACCACACAGGAATTATTTATGAGTGGGGAGTCCATTTATTATGGATTAAATGCCCTGTCCAATAACCTTATCATGGCAGACAGGAAGAAGCTGAAGAACCCGAACGGACTGATTCTTGGTACACCGGGTTCCGGTAAATCGTTTGCGTCAAAACGAGAGATTGCAAACGCATTTATCGTGACGAAAGATGACATTATCGTATGTGACCCGGAAGGGGAGTATTATCCGTTAGTCCGGGCATTTCATGGACAGGTGATCCGTATTTCCCCGACCAGCCACGATTATATCAATCCGATGGATATTAACCTGGATTACGCTGACGATGATGACCCGCTTTCCTTAAAATCGGACTTCATCCTGTCCCTTTGTGAGCTGGTAGTTGGCGGAAAGAACGGACTGGAGCCGGTTGAAAAGACCGTCATTGACCGATGCGTAAGGCTGGTCTATCAGGGTTTCCTTTCTGACCCGGTACCGGAAAAAATGCCGATCTTAGAGGATTTATATAATCTTCTCCGTAATCAGAAAGAGCAGGAAGCACAGCGTCTGGCAACGGCACTTGAGATCTACGTCAATGGTTCCTTAAAAGTGTTTAACCATAGAACCAACGTGGAACTGAGTAACCGTATCGTATGTTTTGACATTAAGGATCTGGGAAAACAGCTGAAAAAACTGGGTATGCTGATCGTGCAGGACCAGGTGTGGAACAGGGTAACGATCAACCGTTCTGCGAATAAGAGTACCAGATATTATATTGATGAGTTCCATCTGCTCTTAAAAGAGGAGCAGACAGCAGCATACAGCGTGGAGATCTGGAAGCGATTCCGTAAATGGGGTGGTATCCCTACGGGTATCACGCAGAACGTAAAAGTGCGCCCAGATAGGGCGCTGTGCAAAGCAGTCTAAGGTACTGCCGCACACGGCAGTGTGCGAAACAATCTGCCTTACCGACTAAGGAGAAATCCTTTACGGGAACAGCGCATGGCAGAAAAAGGAATAGTCACCAAAGGACTTAGGTGCGACTGTTTTCTAATGTTAAGAAGATATGAGGATAAGATTGGGTTTATCGAATGTAAGGTTCCAGTTCCTGTTTTTTGCAGGTGTGGGAAAAGTCCTGAAACCCATGTCATAACGCTGTCACGTCATCTTTCACGGCGGGACAACTGCCAACACGTTATGAAACAGGCGTGAGAACACGTCACAACGAACCGAAAGCATATCCGACAATCTTCACTAACCTATGCACAGTGCTAACTGGGGATTGCCTAAGTCTGGCTCATTTGCCGGATATGGTAACGGAGGCTCCATAGTAGTCCGAGAGGGATAACGACCCTTACATGGCGAAGGGAGCCAGTTAGTAACATCTAAAATGTAAGAATGAAAGGGAGGAGAAACCTCAATGAAACCAACATCTGAAATTTTAGAGCGTATTGAAAAGTGTTCCAGCGAACACAAAGACGGCGTATTCACAAGACTTTACAGATACTTACTTCGTGAAGATATTTACTACGCCGCCTATCAGAAACTTTATGCAAACAAAGGTGCAACAACACAGGGTATCGACAACGATACCGCAGACGGTTTCAGTGACTTCTATGTAAAAGAGTTAATCCAGTCACTAAAGGACGGAACCTACAAAGCCAATCCTGTAAGGCGTGAGTATATTCCAAAGAAAAACGGAAAGCTCCGTCCGCTGGGTATCCCGTCTTTCCGTGACAAGCTCCTGCAAGAAGTTGTCAGAATGATTTTAGAAGCTATCTATGAACCTGTCTTTGACAGCCACTCCCACGGTTTCAGACCGGGTAAAAGCTGTCATACCGCACTCCGTCAGATTTCTTCTGACTTCACAGGCGTGGTCTGGTTTATCGAGGGCGATATACAAGGTTGTTTTGATAACATCAATCACGAAAAATTGATTGAGATTTTGAGCAGGAAAATCAAGGACAGTCGTTTTCTGAACATCATTCGCCAGTTTTTGAAAGCTGGGTATATCGAGAATTGGAAATACAACGCCACTTACAGCGGTTCCCCGCAGGGTGGTATCTGTTCTCCAATACTTGCAAATATCTATCTGAATGAGCTGGACAAGAAGTTTCGGGAAATCGCAGAACGCTTTGATAAGCCGAGGTCTGCATATCAGACACCGGAATATCATGCGGCAAGCAAAGAATTAAAAAGACTGTCTTATTGGATTGACCATACCGCTGATGAAGCGGCAAGACAAGAACTGATTGACCAGCATAGGGCACAGAAGGAAGCTATGAGAAATCTGCCCTGCAAACCTGCCGACAACAAGAAGTTCACTTTTGTCCGTTATGCGGACGATTGGCTGGCAGGTGTGTGCGGCACAAAAGCGGAATGTGAGGACTTGAAAGCCGAAATCGCTGAATTTCTAAGCACAGAGCTGAAATTAACTCTAAGCGAGGAAAAGACGCTGATAACGCACAGCTCCGAAAAAGTCCGTTTCATTGGATATGATATTTGCGTCCGCAGAAATCAGGAAGTCAAAGGTCACAGAATGAAAAACGGAACGTGGAGAAAATCCCGTACCCTGCACATGAAAGTTGCCCTGTCTGTTCCCCATACGGAAAAGATTGAGAAATTCATGTTTGCAAAGAAAGTCATTCGCCAAAAGGAAAACGGGGAGTTTCAGCCGATACACCGAGCCGGACTTCTCAACCTTGCGGATTATGAGATTGTGGAACAGTACAATGCCGAAGCAAGAGGATTATGCAACTATTACAATCTGGCTTGTGATTATCACACGCTGGACTACTTCTGCTATCTTATGGAGTACAGTTGCTTAAAGACGATTGCTAATAAGCACAAAACCAGTATCCGCAAAATCATTCGCCAGTATAAAGACGGGAAAACATGGTCTGTCCCTTATGAAACTAAAGCAGGAACAAAACGTGTTCGCCCTGTTAAAATCGCAGATTGTAAGCGTGGCGAAGCGAGTGACATCATTTATCAGAGAAAGAAATTCAGCTGGAAAACCACTATTAGACAACGGCTCAATGCCAGAGTTTGTGAACTATGTGGGTGTAAAGAAGCCGATTTGTATGAGGTTCACGTTATACGGAACTTAAACGAATTGGGTAATTCTGATTGGGAAACCGTGATGAAAAAGAAGCGGCGGAAAACGCTTGTTGTTTGTAGCAAGTGCCATGAAAGAATACACAGACACTAATCAATACGTTAATTACTAATGGGGAGCCGGATACTTCGAGAGGAGTAAGTCCGGTTCCGAGGGAGGGTGTAGGAAACCTACCGCCAACGGCGGCAAGGCGCCTTTACCCTACCCTACGACCTGTTAGCCAGCCGGGAGATTGAGAACATCTTTGAAAACTCTGACTTTATCCTGATGCTCAACCAGGCATCCGGTGACAGACAGATCCTTGCAAAACAGCTCAACATTTCCCCACACCAGCTTTCTTATGTAACGAACAGCGGGGAAGGTGAGGGACTGGTCTTTTATGGCAGCACCATTATCCCGTTCAAGGATAAGTTTGATAATTCCCTGATGTTGTATGCCCTGATGACTTCCAAGCCGGACGAGGTGGAGAAACGGAAGAAACTTGGTATCGGAGAACGGGACGATTAAAGAAATAAACGAAACAAAATAAAACAGAGTAGAGGATGAGCCGGGGGGAATACTTCCGGTAATTTTTCTGCCCGGAAATCATGGAGGATTACAAGATGGAAGATTACAGAAACATGGAGAGATGCAGCGGTGAGCCTTGCTGCGTATTTGCAGAAAGAATCTGTGCAGACAATGAAAAGGAGATTTTGAAAATGGAAAAGGACAGAAAGGAAAAAGTAATGGCTGATGAGATGGTGGATGACCTTATCTATCTGGCAGAACTGATTGACTTTACGGGAATTGTATCTTGTCTGGCTGTAAGGGGGACTTTAAGTGAGCGAATGACAGACAAGCTGACGGATTCCATTGCAGGGATGGCAGATGAAGTGTTGGAAAAATGGGAGGACTATCAGGATAAGACAGAATAACCGGTACAAAACAGTAAAGGGGATGGTCAAAGTTGCAGGAGCATGAGTATAAGGCGAGAGATAAAACCGTCCAGAAGATGAGCCGGGATGGTCTGCGGGAAGAAAACCTCCGGAACAAGGAAGAAAAAAGGATCACCGGACGGGATACGGATACCGAGATTTCCCGCAGTGAGAAGAAAGAGGAACTGGATTTTAGTAAACGCAGACATGAACGGCTTAAAGAAGAACGGGAGATGGAGCAGCCAGAGCAGAGTTCCAGAAAACCCAGATATAGCAGGGAACATGTATCCGACCAGGATATAAACTCAGATATGGGTGAAGAGGTAGAAATAGAGGGAGATATTTCCGTTGAAAATGGAGAAAATCCCAAATCTGCCTTTCGCACAGAGAGTATCCGTGGACAGCCAAGAGGGGAACGGGCATATCTGGAGACAGTTGCAGACAGCCGGGATCTTCGGAAGAAAAAGATGGTCAGGGATTATGCTGCAAAGGAAAGAAGGAAGGAAAAGGAGACTTCCAGAGAAGAAAAAGCAGCCAAAAGAGAATCTGCCCGTTACCGGGAAACTTCCGAAGTGATGGAAGATTCCCTGGATAAGTTCCACGAGGAGATCAAAGGCAAGTCCAAAAGGGAACGGGTGCTGAAGGAACAGCGGAAAAAAGTTTCCCGTCTGTCTTTTGGTGATGAGGGTGACGGCATGGTACATGGTGCCGGGATCGGTATCCGGAATCCGGCATCGGCAGTCAAAGATGCGGCAGTCACAGCAGCACACTGGAAAACGCACGAAGAAGAGGATGAAAATGCGGCAGTGGAAGGGGCACACCGGGCAGAGCTTGTCGGGGAAAGTCTTGCAAGGAAATCCATCTACATGCGGGAACGGCTGAAAGGGCGAAGGGAAGAATCTCGGAGATTAAAAGAAAGCGTCCTGGATGAAGCAGAAAGGAGCAGGCTGATATTTGAGACTGCCTATGGAAATGAAGCGAAGGACGCAGTGAAAAGAGAAGCAGAGAAGAAAAAGAAATCTGCCCTGCAGAAACTCTTTCAGAAGAAGCGTTACCAGAAGCAGTATCAGGCAGCCAGACAGAGTAAAAAAGTAAAGGATGCAGCGATCACTTCCGCACAGAAGTTTACGGAAAAAGCGAAAGATGCCGTCAAGATGGTGGCGGCACAGAACCGGGGGATTTTTGCCACGGTAGCTGTCTTTGCTCTGATCTTTGTGCTGATCGCAGCCAGTTTTACCAGCTGTACGGCATCTTTGCAGGGAGCTTCTTCAGCAATCATCTCTACCAGCTATTCCAGTACGGATGAAGATATTTATGCCGCTGAAAATGCGTACCGTGCCTTGGAAGAAGCACTGAATACACAGATCAATCAGATGGAATCCACCCATCCGGATTATGACGAATACCGGTACCAGATTGATGAGATCGGTCATAACCCATATCAGTTGATCTCTTATCTTACGGTAAAATACGGCGGCTTCACTTACGATGAAGTGGCAGAGGAGATTAAGGAGATCTTCCGACAGCAGTATGGAATCACCACAGACTCTACCAGAGAAACAGTTACAGAAACCAAGACTGTCCGGGTAGGGGAGTCCTTGGGACTGGTTGTGACAAGTGGGTACTGTAACTGCCCGATCTGCTGTGGCCAGTGGAGTGGCGGACCGACAGCCAGTGGGGCAATGCCGACAGCAAACCATACGATTGCCGTGGATGCGGCGAATCCATTTGTGCCGATCGGAACCCATGTAGTCATGAACGGTGTGGAATATGTAGTAGAAGATACCGGAGCGTTCGCAAGATATGGGGTACAGTTCGATGTTTACTATGACAATCATGCGGCGGCATCCGCACATGGACACCAGACATGGGAAGCCTACATAGCAGACAGCAATGGAAACCAGGAAGTGCAGGTCACGACTACAAAAGAGGTGAACCGTCTGGATGTGACGATGACAAACCACAGCCTGGATGCCGTGTTAAGGAGCCGTATGACAGAGGAAGAACAGGAACGCTACGATGCGTATAACAAATATTATGGCAACCGTGATTATCTGTTTGATCTAAACAGCATACCCACCGGAAGCAGTGGATTTGGTTACGACATACCGGCAGATGCTTTATCTGATCCACAGTTTGCAAAAATGATACAGGAAGCAGAAAAATATCTGGGTGTTCCATATGTATGGGGCGGTTATTCCCCAAGTGGTTTTGACTGTTCCGGCTTTGTAAGCTGGGTTATCAATAACTGTGGAAATGGATGGAATGTCGGAAGATGTACTGCCGATGAGCTGCGGTCACACTGTTCGCAGGTATCACCATCGGAGGCAAAACCGGGAGATCTGATCTTCTTCCAGGGAACCTATGACACACCGGGAGCAAGCCATGTGGGAATCTATGTCGGCAATAACATGATGATTCACTGTGGCAAGCCTGTCCAGTATACCAGCATTGCAAGTGCTTACTGGCAGGAACATTTTATGGCGTTTGGTCGTCTGCATTAGAGGAGGTGACAGGGCAGATGAACATGAAATTGAAAAAACTTCTGAATGATATTCAGAAAACAGAGGATAAGATCGCTGAATTACAGGAACACCTGAAGCGGCAGAATACATTGAGACAGCAGATGGAAGATATAGAGATCGTTAAGTCGTTCCGTTCCATGAAGCTGGACAGCCGCAGCCTGCTTGTCCTGCTTGACGGGATTCAGAAAGGAACCGTTACGATTCAGATGGATGAGGACGGCGGTATCACGGTGGAGGATGCAAAAGCTCCGCAGAAAAAGGAAAACAACGAAGAAGTTCACAGACCACCTGTTGGTCAGATGACAGAAAGAGAGGTTTTAGACGATGAGGAATAAAGTGGTAAAGAAACTGCTTATGATTGCCATGGCAGTCACCATGATCTCCGGGACATCCATTGCTACGGTTTATGCAAACGCAAACCCACCGGCGGAGGAGACAACGACACAGGTAGTAGAAGAAACGGCAACAGAATCAACAGAAGATACGGAGAAGAAAGAGGATATCGGAAGGGGCACCGGGGAAGGGGATAATTCGGCTTTTTCTACTCCGGGAAATGCCCAGCTGGTGGATGATAAGGAAAATGATGATACGAAACAGTTCCTTACCATCCAGACCAAGAAGGGAAATACATTTTATATGGTCATTGACCGTTCCAGCAATACAGAAAACGTGTACATGATGTCCCTGGTCGATGAGAATGACCTGGCAGAATTTCTGGATGAGACAGAAAAGAGCAAAGAAACCGAAGAATCAACCGTAGTGATTCCGGAAACCACACCGGAAACTACCCCGGCAGTAGAGGAGGAAACCGAAGTGAAGAAAGAAGAAAAGACGGGAATGAATGTAAAAGGACTTGGAGCAATCGTACTTGCAGTGATTCTTGGAGTGGCAGGGATTGCCGTTTATAAAAAGCATGGACGTGGCAAAGAGGAGGACTATGTAAGCGAACAGCTGGAGTTTTCTGATGGACCGTATGTAAATGAAGAAGAGGATGAGGAAGAATAAACTTCCATCTTCAAAGAAGCAACCAAAATAAGGACAGGGGGCAGCCAGAGTAGTTTGGCTGCCCTTTTTCAGTAGAAAGGACAGAAAAACGTATGTCAAAATTTTTAGTAATCGCAGAGAAACCAAGTGTGGCACAGAGTTATGCCAAAAACCTGTCAGCTTATAAAAAAGAGGACGGATATTTAGAAGGGGAGAGCTGTATTGTCAGCTGGTGCCTTGGGCATCTGGCAGAGTATGCACAGCCGGAGGAATATGACCCGAAATATGAGAAATGGCAGTTTGATGACCTTCCGATTCTCCCGCAGGTCTGGAAGTTGAAAGTTTCCAGAGATAAAAAGAAACAGTTTGATGTGTTAAAAAGCCTGATGAACCGGGCAGATGTGGACTATCTGGTAAATGGCTGTGATGCAGGAAGGGAAGGGGAACTGATCTTCCAGAGAGTGTATGACCTTGCCGGCTGCAGGAAACCGGTGAAGCGTTTATGGATCAGTTCCATGGAAGATACGGCAATCCGGACAGGTTTTCAGACAATGAAAGGAGCAGAGGAATACCGGAATATCTGCATGGCTGCGGTATGCAGGGCACAGGCAGACTGGCTGATCGGAATGAACGGAACTAGGGCATATACGACCTGTTATTTTAAACGTCTGGTTGTGGGCAGAGTGCAGACGCCAACGCTTGCCATGCTTGCGGAACGTCAGGATAAGATTGAGCATTTTCAGAAAGAAGCCTTTTATAAAGTAGCACTGACAGACGGAAGGCTTACGGTAGTTTCTGAAAATATTGCAAATGAGGAAGCAGCCGATCTCCTTGCTTCCTTATGTATGGATTCGGAAGCAGTGATTACACAGATAAAGAGGGAACAAAAGAAAGCGTTTCCTCCCAAACTTTATGATCTGACCAGTCTGCAAAGGGAAGCAAACCGTTACTTTGGCTATACGGCAAAGAAAACACTGGATATGCTGCAGGAATTATATGAAGAAAAGCTGGTCACTTATCCAAGAACGGACAGCCAGTTCGTGACGGAGGATATGAGGGATACCGTAGAGGAACTGGTAGGGAAAATGCCAGTCTTACTTCCGTTCTTGGATTATGGACAGCTGGGACATAACATCACCAGAGTGATTAACAATGCAAAAGTATCCGACCATCATGCGATTCTTCCAACAAAAGAAGCCGTAGAAAAAGGAATCTCTGATCTGACAGCGGACAAAAAGAACCTGATGATGCTGGTCTGCCAGCAGCTGGTGCAGGCAACAGGGGAAGAGTATCAGTATGAGCAGACGGATATTATGGTCAAATGTCAGGGACATGATTTTACTGCCAGAGGAAAAGTGCCGGTGCAGATGGGATTTAAAGCGGCGGGGAATGCCTTTAAGAACCAGTGCGTGAAAGCCAAGCCGGAAGAAGAAACGGAAAAAGAAACTTCCATCCCATATGGATATGAAGAAGGAATGACGCTTTCTCCGGTAAAGGCAGAAAAGACAGTGCATTTTACTTCCCCGCCAAAACCATTCAATGAAGATACCCTCCTTGCCGCTATGGAAACCGCAGGGAATAAAGACTTTGATTCGGAGACAGAGAAGAAAGGACTGGGGACTCCGGCAACCAGGGCAGGTATCATTGAAAAACTGGTTTCTTCCGGCTATGCAGTCAGAAAAGGAAAGCAGATCTTGCCAAGCACAGAGGGCAGGGAACTGGTGAATGTCATGCCGGCTTATCTGAAATCAGCAGTAATGACTGCAGAATGGGAGAACCAGCTGCTGATGATGGAAAAGGGACAGATTACAGATACTCAGTTTATGGGAGAGATTACTTCTCTTGTAAGTAAGATTTTAGAGGTATGCAGGGAGATACCAGAAGAGGAACGCAGGAGATTCCAGACGGAGAGGGAAGTGATCGGCAAATGTCCGGTCTGTGGCTGTGATGTTTTCGAGGGGAAACAGAATTTTTACTGTTCAAACCGTCAGTGTGATTTTGCCCTTTGGAAAGAAAACCGTTTCCTGGGAAGCATGGGGAAAAATCTGGATAAAAAGATGGCAAGAGAACTTCTTGATAAGGCTTGTACCCATGTAAAAGGTCTGTATTCTAAAAAGAAAGATATGAAATTTGATGCAGATCTGTTACTCACACTGGAGGATGGCAAGCCGAGATTCCATCTGGAATTCCTAAAGAAGAAATAAGACAAGGAGGTAAAGCGATATGTCGAAATTACAGGACATCCGGGATCTGGCACAGGAACATGCTGTATCAGTGAGCGGTTCCCCCAGAGACTGGATGGATTATATGAACACAGCATCAAGGTTATACCGTTATTCTTTTTCAGACCAGCTTCTGATCCATGCACAGCATCCGGAAGCAACGGCCTGTGCATCACTGGAATTATGGAATGAAAAGATGTTCCGATGGGTGAACCGTGGTGCAAGGGGAATCGCCCTGCTTGATGAAACAGGGCAGCATACCAGACTCCGTTATGTGTTTGATATTTCGGATACCCACATGGTAGCCGGGGGCAGAAGCCCGTATCTGTGGCAGATGCAGGAACACCAGAGAGAAGAGATCCTCACCCATCTGGCAGAGGTCTATGCTCTGGAAGAAAAAGATACAGCAACTTTGCAGGATGCATTGATGGCAGTCGCAAGGGAAATGGTCAGTGATAATCTGGAGGAATACCTGGACGGATTGGAATATGCTGTAGAAGGTACTTATCTGGAAGATCTGGATGAGGTGACGATCCGCAGTGATTTTCGTCAGCTGGCAACAGACAGTGTTTACTATCTGCTTTCCAGGCGATGTGGGCTTGACCCGATGGAACTTCTGGAAGAAGAGGACTTCATGCATATCACAGATTATAACCGTCTGTCTGTTCTTGCCTTCCTTGGAAATGCGGCAAGCCAGCTCAGTGAGAGTATTTTGATTGATATTGGAAAGACCGTACATAAAATTTCTCTGGAAGAAGCGAGAAAAGAGGTTGAAAATTCCAATGAAAGGAATTATAATAACTTTATCACGTTAATGCGTAAAACTAAAAACCGTGATGCAGAAACGAAAAAAGAAGAAAATATTGAAAATGAAGGAGGAACCGATTATGGAACTGACATATCATCGCAAGGGAGATTACCTGTTTCCGAATCTGACCGTAGAGGAGGAAGAAGTGACGATAGGGAAATACGGGATGCTTCGGAGGAGATTCCTGAAGGAACACAAGAACAGCCTTTATCAGAGCCTGTTCCTGACAGGAAAGCTGAACAGCCATCTGGCAGAAATCGAGAAGGCAGCACAGGAGAGGATGGACAGCCAGATGGAGAAATTGCTGAAGAACCATCCGGCACCGGACAAGGAAGCAGACCCGATGGCCTGGACAGCACATATGAACGCACTGATGGCAACAGCGGAAGAGAGCATCTTGACGGAATTGGTATACAGCTAGTTGAAGATACAAGAGAAGATGGACTGAGTAAAGCAGAGGAAGAAATTGCCTCTGCTTTATCTTTGCCCGAATATCCAACTGCAAATGAACAAAGACGGCAGATCGAGGAAAGAGCAGCAGCCCTTTATGCCGGAGAAATCCCGATTCCAGAAAGCGTTGTCGATGATATTTTACGGACAGGAGGAAACCGGGCGGGCAGTCAACTTCGTATCATCTATAATTTTATGAGCGAACAGGCCCCGGAGGAATATACGGAGTTTGTGAAGCGTGAATACCGCAAAGGTGGAAAAGGCTTTCAGATTGATGGAAGTGAATATTCGGTCTGGTTTGATGAAACCGGGATGCAGATCGTAGTGGGGCATACGGTCACAGACCAGATTTTAGATAAGGCATTTTTATCATGGGAAGATGTCAGCGGACGTATCCATCAGCTTTTAGACCAGGGTGAATATGCACCGCAGTCTGTATTGGATGCAGCAAGAAACAATGCAGTAAAAGAACATGCACAGGCTCTTGCCTATATGAAAGGGGATATGGCAGAAGGGGTAGCCGAGATTGTTTTTGATGAGGAGGATTTACCACATCTTCACAGTATCTATCCGGAGATCACGGATTATCTGGAAGAAAAGCTGGAAGATCCACAGTGGCTTTCGGAACTGAATGAAAGACTGGATGCACTGGCAGAAGCCTATGAAGAAAATCATTCTATTATGCGTTTCCATCATTATAATCCTATAAATATCTCAAAGCAGTTTCAGAAGTTTGCGGATGAGGTGATTCCTTATCAGGCTAGGGATGGCTTTGCCTGGAAAGAACATCCGATGTTCATTACACAGGATGAGATTGATGCTTATCTTGCAGGAGGTGGAGCGTATTCGCAGGGCAGGCTTAGGACGTATTCCTTTTATCTGCTGCATGAAGATGAAAGATCGAGGACAGGTTTTATCAAGGAACAGTATGGAATCGGTGGAAGCAGTCATGCACTGTCTGGTGCCGATGATTCACACGCAAACTATGATGGAAAAGGATTATTTCTTGCAAGAGGTGCTTATGGGAATCCATATACGTCAATTATATTATCCTGGAATAAAGTTGCAAATAGAGTAGCTTATCTGATAAAGAATGACCAGTTCTTGCAGGCAGAAGATTATGCTCGTATGCCGGAATATGAACGGGAGCAGATGGCAAATAAGGTACTCCGTTTTTATGACCGTCTTCCGGAAGAGATGGACAGACCATTTACGGAGGACTTCTTCTGGGAAAAACCAAGAAAAGAAATGATGGCAGTTTTAGAGAATCCAGAGCAGACAGAAGAACTGTTACAGAATATGGATGCAGCATTGGCAGCTCTTCCATTGGATTTTGAAGCGTATGGGACAAACTATCAGCAAAAAACAGAACTTCTTTCGGAACTTCATCAGTATGCAGAAGGAACCTATACGATATTCCCGACACCAGAAGCAGAACCATTCTTTACAGAACCGTCAGGGCACCAGATGACCATGTTTGATTTCTTGGATACGAAGGCAGTGGCAGAACCGACCGTAGTCGATATGTCAGATGTGGAGGAAATAGAAGAGGAAGAGGTTACTGCCGAAGAATCTATTCTGGAAAGTCAGGAACAGGAAACAACGAAAGATTCTGAGGGACAGGAACCAACTGAACCAGAAGAAGAGACAACAGCTAAAACCGCAGAAGAACTGGCAGAGTCCTGGGATGAGGGTGTTTTTGAGTATCAGGGGTATCACTTTGAAGCAGTAGGGGTATTGCCGGAAGGACTAGAGGGAAAAGATCTGGTTGCACAGACCCGTTCCAATACAGAACTTCATCTGTCGACCTATCATACAGAAGATTTCCCTAAATATTCGTATGATGAGTTTTATGCAGTCAGCAATGCACCAACTGCCGATGTGTTCCGGTGCCTGGAAACCGGACGCAATTATATTCCCGGAGAAAATGAACTGTTTGGATATGAAGGAGAATTCCAGCCATATTTGAAACCGGAAGCAGAAAAGATTGTAACAGAACCGCATAACTTTCGGATTCAGGATAATGACCTTGGAGCAGGCGGTCCGAAAGCAAAGTATAAAGCAAATATGGAAGCCATCCATTTGTTACAGACTTTGGAGAAAGAAGAACGTCTGGCAACACCCGAAGAACAGGAAATCTTATCCCGTTATGTTGGCTGGGGTGGTATCCCACAGGCATTTGAGGAGAGTAACAGCAGCTGGGCGAATGAGTATCTGGAATTAAAGAATACTTTATCGCCGGAAGAATACAGTGCAGCAAGGGCATCGACCTTAAATGCTTTTTATACGTCCCCGACCGTGATCCGAAGTATGTATGAAGTACTGGAAAATATGGGACTGAAACAGGGAAATATTCTGGAGCCGTCCTGTGGTGTCGGTAACTTTATGGGACTGATCCCGGAGAGTATGGGCAAAGCCAATATGTACGGTGTGGAACTCGACCCGGTTTCGGGAAGAATCGCAAAACAGCTTTACCAGAAAAACAAGATTGCAGTACAGGGATTTGAGGAAACCAGTTATCCGGACAGCTTTTTTGACTGTGTGATAGGCAATGTTCCATTTGGGGCGTATCAGGTCAGTGACCGCAGATATGACCGGCATCATTTTATGATCCATGATTATTTTATTGCAAAATCCCTTGATCTGGTGCGTCCAGGCGGCGTAGTTGCAGTAGTAACTTCCAGTGGAACGATGGATAAGCAGAATCCGGCAGTGAGACAGTATATCGCAAACCGGGCAGAACTGCTTGGAGCCATCCGATTACCGAATAATGCGTTCCAGAGAAATGCCAATACCAGCGTTGTTTCTGATATTCTGTTTTTCCAGAAAAGGGACAGGGCATCCATTGAGGAACCGGAATGGTTAAATTTAAAGGAAACACCGGAAGGCTATTCGGTCAATGCTTATTTTGCAGAGCATCCGGAAATGGTGCTTGGTGATTTTACTACAGAAAGTACCCAGTACGGAAAGCAGGAAGTGACCGTAAAACCAAAAGAAGGAATTACCTTAGAAGAACAATTAAAAGAAGCTGTCCAGAATATCCATGGTACGATCACGGAACTGGAACTTTCGGATACAGAGTTGGAGGAGGATGTTGTCTCTATCCCGGCAGACCCGAATGTAAAGAATTTCAGTTTTACCGTAGTGAATGATGAAGTCTATTACCGGGAAAATTCTGTGATGAACCGCATGGATCTTCCGGCTATGACAGCGGAACGTGTTAAAGGGCTGGTGAACATCCGTGATATTACGAATGAACTGATCCAGTGCCAGATGGAAGAGGAAAGCGATGAACAGATCACAAAGCTGCAGGGAAAACTCAATGAAGAATACGATACCTTTACAGCAAAATATGGTCTTATCAGCAGCAATGCCAATAAGCGGGCATTTAGTCAGGACAGCAGCTATTGTCTTTTGACTTCTCTGGAATTTCTGGATGATAAGGGAGAACTGAAACGGAAAGCGGATATTTTTACCAAAAGGACGATCCGCCGGGCAGAAACGGTGACTTCTGTGGATACTGCCAGTGAAGCCCTTGCTGTTTCCATTGGTGAGAGGGCAGGTGTTGACCTTTCCTATATGGCACAGCTTTCAGGGAAAACAGAAGAGGAGCTTACAGAAGAACTGGCAGGGGTGATCTTTAAGAATCCGATCGGTGAAAAATGGGAGCCGTCGGACGAATATCTTTCTGGAAATGTGAGGGAGAAACTGCAGATCGCAAAACAGTTTGCAGAAGATCACCCGGAATATCAGGTGAATGTGCAGTATTTGGAGCAGGTACAGCCAAAAGATCTGGATGCATCAGAGATTGAAGCAAGACTTGGGGCAACCTGGATCTCCGAGGATTACATTACACGGTTCATGGCAGAAACATTCCATACACCAAGATATTATGTAGGGAGCAAGGTCAAAGTCCAGTATGCCGAAGTGACCGGACAGTGGAATGTTATGGGAAAGAATGTGGACAGCTACGGAAATGCCCTTGTCACTTCCACATATGGAACACAGAGAGCCAATGCTTACCGTCTTTTGGAAGATGCCTTAAACCTTAGAGATACCAAGATTTATGACACGGTACAGGATGCCGAGGGGGAACACCGGGAATTAAACCGGAAGGAAACAATGCTGGCACAGCAGAAGCAGGAGCTGATCAAAGAGGAATTTAAGGAGTGGATATTTAAAGATCTGCACCGACGGGAAGATCTCTGTAAGATTTATAATGAACGATTTAACAGCATCCGTCCACGGGAATATGATGGAAGCCATATTCAGTTTGTCGGCATGAACCCGGAGATCACCCTGATGCCGCACCAGAAAAATGCAGTGGCTCATGTGCTGTATGGAAATAACACCCTTCTGGCTCATTGCGTAGGAGCAGGGAAGACGTTCCAGATGATCGCAGCTGGTATGGAATCAAAACGGCTGGGACTCTCACAGAAGAATCTTTATGTTGTGCCAAACCATCTGACCGAGCAGTGGGGCGGTGATTTCCTACGTCTCTATCCGGGAGCAAATATCCTGGTGGCAACGAAGAAAGACTTTGAGCCGGCAAACCGAAAACGGTTCTGTTCCCGTATTGCGACAGGGGATTATGATGCCGTGATCATTGGACATACACAGTTTGAGAAAATCCCTCTTTCAAGGGAACGGCAGATTGCCATGCTGGAAGATCAGATTGCAGATATTACGTTCTCCATTGAAGAAGCGGCACATCAGGCAGGACAGAATTATACCATCAAGCAGTTGGAAAAAACAAAGAAGAGTCTGCAGGCGAGGATGAAGAAACTCAATGACCAGACCAGAAAGGATGATGTAGTAACTTTTGAACAGTTGGGCGTAGACCGGCTGTTTGTGGATGAAAGCCATAGTTTTAAGAACCTTTTTTTGTATACAAAAATGCGGAACGTGGCGGGTATCTCACAGACGGACGCACAGAAAAGTTCGGATATGTTTATGAAATGCCGGTACATGGATGAACTGACCGGCGGCAGAGGGATTACCTTTGCTACAGGTACTCCCGTATCGAACAGTATGACCGAGCTTTACACTATCATGCGTTATCTCCAGTATGACACACTCATGCGTATGGGCATGGGACATTTTGATTCCTGGGCGGCAACGTTCGGGGAGACAGTAACCGCAATCGAATTATCACCGGAAGGAACGGGCTATCGTGCGAAAACACGGTTTGCCCGTTTTTTCAATCTTCCGGAGCTGATTTCCATTTTTAAGGAAGCTGCGGATATTCAGACTTCTGATATGCTGAATCTTCCTGTACCGGAAGCAGAGTTTATCAATGAAGTCTTGAAGCCAAGTGAAGAACAGCAGGAAATGGTCAGTGCTTTTTCAGAACGTGCCGAAAGTGTAAGAGGTGGTCTTGTGAATCCGACAGAAGATAATATGCTCAAGATAACCAACGACGGAAGAAAGTGTGCGTTAGACCAAAGGCTTTTGAATGAACTCCTTCTGGATGCGGAAAAAAGCAAGGTCAATACCTGTGTGGAAAATGCTTTTCAGGTATGGGAAGAAGGAAAAGCAGACCGGACAACCCAGCTGATCTTCTGCGACCTGTCCACACCCAAAGGAGATGGGACTTTCAACGTATATGATGATGTCCGGAACAAACTGACAGAAAAAGGAATCCCGAAAGAAGAGATTGCTTTTATCCATGAATACAACACGGAGGCAAAGAAAGCGGAACTGTTTGCAAAGGTACGGGCTGGACAGGTGAGAATCCTGATGGGTTCCACTCCAAAACTCGGTGCAGGTACCAACGTACAGGACAGACTGATTGCTCTCCATCACCTTGACTGTCCATGGAAGCCGTCTGATCTGGAACAGCAGGAAGGACGTATTTTAAGACAGGGAAACCAGAATGACAAAGTAAAGATATTCCGGTATGTGACGGAAAATACTTTTGATGCGTATATGTGGCAGATTTTGGAGAATAAGCAGAAGTTCATCAGCCAGATCATGACCAGTAAATCCCCGGTCAGGGCTTGTGAAGATGTGGATGATACGGCACTGTCCTATGCAGAGATCAAGGCACTTGCCACAGGTAATCCGTACATTAAAGAAAAAATGGATCTGGATGTGCAGGTGAGTAAGCTGAAACTCTTAAAGGCAAACCATACCAGTCAGATTTACCGTCTGGAATCCGATATTGCAAAGAATTTCCCGGTACAGATCAGTGCATTGAAAGAGCGGATTGCCGGGATGCAGGTGGATTCGCAGGTAGTAAAAAGCGTGGATTTACAGGATAATGACACGTTTGCCATGACGGTAGGGAATGTCCTTTATGAAGATAAGAAAGAAGCAGGCGAAGCGTTGATCGCCGCCTGTGCAGGTTTAAAAACCGTCAGCACCGGCGGAAAGGTTGGGGAATATCATGGGTTTACGTTATCTGCTTCCTACAATATGTTCTCCAATGCGTTTGAACTGACGATCAAAGGAAAATGCTCTTATAAGCTGGAGATCGGAAAAGACCCGGTAGGAAATATGCAGCGTATCCATAACACCCTTTCTTCCATTGACAGGAAGCTGACGGAAAGTGAGCAGAAATTGGAAACCGTACAACAGCAGCTTGCTACTGCACAGGAAGAGGTAAAGAAACCATTCCCGAAAGAAGCAGAGCTGAATGAAAAGATGGAACGGTTATCCGAGTTAAATGCATTGCTGAACATGGATGAAAAGGGCAATGAGACGATTATGGCAGATGAGGATATTGGCAGAGAAGGAAGCAGCACAGATAGCAGGGATGCTGTAGAAGAAAAAGAACTTCCGGAAACAGCAGACAGAATCCATAAGCCATCTATTCTGGAACGCTTAAAGCAGGAGAAGGCACAGCAGAATACAGCGGAACAGCCATCTGTACAGAAAACTGCAAAGAAAAAACACGAACAGGAATTATAAAAGATTTCCCGTCAGAGTTTTCTCTGGCGGGACATAAAATGGAGGGTTTGTTTATGGCAAATAATATAGAAAAACAGTTAAAAGAAATATCGGAACGGCTGGAGCAGGGAGTAAAAGAAATCTTTACTTCGGAGAGATATACAGAATATCTGAATACCATGTCCAAGTTCCATAATTACAGTTTTAATAACACCCTTCTGATCACCATGCAGAAACCGGAAGCAACACTGGTGGCAGGGTATCAGGCGTGGCAGAAGAAGTTTAACCGCCATGTAAAGAGAGGGGAAAAAGGAATCCAGATCATCGCACCGGCACCCATCCGTGAGAAACAGGAGATTGAAAAGATTGACCCTGTAACAAAAGAGCCAGTGATCGGGGATGACGGTCAGCCGGAAACAGAGATTGTGGAGATGGTTATTCCAAGGTTCCGTGTGACAACGGTATTTGATGTCAGCCAGACAGAGGGAGAGCCGATGGCAGAACTGGAAATACCGGAACTTACCGGGAGCGTACAGTTTTATGACACGTTCATGGAAGCATTGCAGAACATTTCTCCTGTGCCAATCCGCATGATGGAGATAGAAGGGGAAGCAAAGGGGTATTATCATCAGACAGAAAAATATATAGCGATTCAGGAAAATATGAGTAATGTCCAGACGATGAAAACTGGAGTCCATGAAGTGAGCCACGCATTGCTGCATGACCGGGAGGTAATGGATGCGGAAGGGATTTTAAAAGACCGGACAACCAAAGAAGTGGAGGCTGAAAGTATTGCCTATATTGTCTGCAACCACTTTGGTCTGGATACTTCCGAATACTCTTTTACCTATATTGCCAGCTGGTGTGAAAGCAAGGATATGAAAGCACTCCGGGCATCTATGGATACCATCCGGAAAACGTCTGCGGAAGTCATTGAGAATATCGAGACACAGATGCACGAGCTGGAAATGGAAAGACCAGTTCGGGATACTTTTCATAAGGAAGATTTAATTCTGCATCTTTCAGGCAGTATGGGTTCCGAGTTTACTTATGATCTGATCGAAAACATGAGCAGGGAACAGTTAGAGCAGAATGTGGGGGAATACGTCCGCCTTCTGGAAAGTGGTGAGATAGAGGAAAATGAGAAACCACTGGAAAGTTTTCTGGAAGAAAAAGGTGCTGCCGTCACACCACTCTATGATAGCAGTGGGCACGGAGAGAACTATCCGATTGATTTTTATGATGTGGAATATGATGCTGACACAGGCGTTACTTATTTTTCTGACCTTTCTCCGAAAGATCAGGCAGAGATGCTGGTGCAAAAAGCAGAGTTTCCAAGAAATATTTTTTCGGAAAATGAAAAGGCATTTGTAAATGAATATGCAGAAACCTTCCCTGGACAGGTGGAAAGACTGAATGACCTGGTATGGGATATGAGGGAATCTTACGATGAAGCCGGTTCAAAGCTGGTGTATGAAGTGATCCAGGCAGCAAGAGTGAACTTCCCAGCAAAGGAACCGGAGATTGCAGAAGAAACAGCCATGCAGTATGCCCACCGTCTAATCGAAACGGCAGAAGCTGCCAATACGGGAGATTTTACAGATTCCCAGAAAAATCTTATTGTGAATTTTGCATATAAGATGGATGACAAAGACGAAGTGCTTGGACTGGTGAACCGTATGATGACCGCAATCCGCAGACCGGAAAGTGAATATACGAGAAGCCTTATGAATGAAACACAGGCACAGATTGACAATTTTCCGGATGGCATGATCGGTTTTACCGAAATGCACGAGGCAGGAATCCAATTAGACCATATGCTTCCGCTTACGAAAGACCGGGCATATGAATTATACCGTGGAGGGGCAGAAATTTACATCTTACATGGAAATCCAGAGAATCCACAACGGGCAGAACAGGTGCTTGTAGAGACGGAAAATGAGATCCTTGGATATGACGGTATCTTTGGAATCACAGAAACAGAATGGGAAGTCCAGAAAGAAAGAGAAGTCTCTGCCACAAAACAGGAAGCACTGGAACAGCAGAGTGCAGAAAAGATTGATGAGACACTTCTTCTGCATGGAGAAAGCGGAAGGTTTGCCATTTATCAGATGGATAGTGGAGATGAGCATACCTATCAGTTTATGGGAATGGAATCCGCAGAGAGTCTGGGCTATACCATTGACGGAAAGGATTACCGGATGGTTTATGCAGCACCGTGGATGCCAACGATCACGTTAGACAATATTTTTGAACGCTTTAACATTGACCGACCGGAAGATTTCCGTGGCCATTCCTTATCGGTAAGTGATGTGATCGTGATAAACAGGGGTGCAGAGATCACAGCCTATTATGTAGATTCTTTTGGATTTCAGGAACTTCCGGAGTTTGTCCAGCAGAGAATGAACATGCTGGAACATAATTCCGTCAGGGCATATCCGCCAGTTTATAAAGGAACATTGGAACAGGCAATGGGAGAACGGGATGTGGATGCTTATCTGGATTCCAGAAAGTTAAACCTGGACTGTAAGAAAGCAATCGAAGAAGCCATCCGGGAGAATTTTGACGGGCTACACTTAAAGCAGGATGCGGCAAAAGAAGTCGTGGAACGCTTCGGAGAAGAACGTATGACGTTTGTTATGGCAAATACCATCCGTGAACTTTCTTATGACGGCAGATTTTCCAGACAGAACAAAGACTGGGCGGAGCATATCGAAGTCCCGGAAAATATCAGCCGGGGCAGAAATCTGAACCTGGATTATGTGATCGAAAGCCACCCGGCAGTTTTAGATGGGTTTATCGACATGGCAAGAGCTGAGATCCGGATGCAGAGGATAGAACAGGCGATAGGAGAAAACGAAGTGACGATCACAGCAGAGACAAGAGGATATGAAGCAGAAGGACATAACGGGACATGGCATACGGTTGATAAAAAGGAATATGCTGGGGAAAAGTTTTTCTTAATGGAACATGATGAATTTGGCTCCGATGTGGCTGGCATTATCGTAGCAGAAAATGGACAGCTTGTAGCGGAGGACTTATGGAATGGATTTGATGAAGGAGCGTTAGAAATTGTATCAGAATATCTGCAGGAAAATGGAACAACACTTTATGACTTGACGGAATTCCCGAAAGATTCTGTTGTAACCCTGCGGAGTGGACAGACACTTACAATCGAAGAAATACAGGCAGTACAGAAAGATACCTGGGAAGAAACGATGGCAGGAAAAAATGAATCTGGAACGGATGTCCGGTTTAATTTCCATGCAGTCAGTGAGGTGCAGCTGCCAGAAGGCATAAAGTTGAAAATGCCAGAGATTCATTACGTTGATAATTTTTATGTGATGGAAGATGTAAATGCAGAGGGTGTAGTAAAAGTAAACCGGTATGAATCACTGGATGAAGCGATGCAGGAATATTTACGCCTGCCAAATCATCAGGAAAAAGTGCTTGGTATCCAGAATACGGAAACAATGCAGGAAAGCATGGATTTTATCCGATGTGAAAACGGAATAGATCAGCTGACCCATGCATATGAACAGATCGGAGGGTGGCTGAATCCGGAAATATATGAAGCGGTAAATAAAATGGAAAATATGCTGGACTGGAATGAGGTACAGATTGCATATCAGATTGGAAAACAATACTTTACAATCCAGACTGCTGAAGATGGCTATGATTATACATTTTACAATGAAGATTATCAGGAGGATGATGGAGGAATCTATGACAATCCGACAATTTATGTAGATGAAGCTGCCAGTGATATTTTGGAAGATAAAGGGTACTCATTGGAAGACGCAAAAGTAGTGGATTATGAAGAACTGATGGCAGATGTGGAAGAAGTTCAGGAAGAACAGATGCAGCGGATACAATTAGAAAAAAACTGCCCAGCAAGTATTTTTGAAGGATTTCGCAGGGAAGAAGCAATGCAAACCTATGAAGGAATCGCAATGCAGTTTATCAGGAGTAAAGGGTATCTGACCATACAGGCAACAGAAGAAGGATATTCGTTTATTTTTTATGACTCTGATCTGCATGAAATCCAGAGTGGTGATTACGATAATCCAGACGCATCCATTCAGGAAGCTGCTTATGAAATCCTTAAAAGTGAAAGAATGGATGACCTGGAATGTGTCAAAGTGGATTATAAAGAATTTGAAGAAATGACGATCCAGCACTCTAAGGATTTATTGCAGGAGGGGGAACTTCGTGCGACTTCTGAGATTGGAAGAAATGAACTGGCATTAAATAGCTTGAGCAGGGCAGAAGTTGAAAGAGGTGTCCTGTATCATGCACAGGCAGTATTAGAAGATATGGGAATGGAACAGGAGGTAGAGCTGCTTGCTGCAAGAGTGTATGGTTCCAGAAGCAGACAAGACCTCTACCGGGAAGATTCTGACCTTGATGTGGTTCTTTCCTATAAAGGTGATATTCGAGAAGATAGCTTTTTCAATGCCTTAAATGAATCTGGTATAGCGATGGCAGGAATTAAGGTGGATATTAACCCGATTGCAGAGGAGCGAATCACTCTGGCAGAGTATATAAAAGAATCCGAAAAATATCTTGACCAGCAGGAGATTAAAAAGCTCGCTGTGGACCTGGATAATTTTAGCTATGACGTTGATACCTATGAGTATAACGATACAGTTGAAAATAGAGAAGAACAGGTGGAAAAACTCACGGAGGATATTTTGAATAAGAAAACAGAAACTATCAAGGACTGGCTGCTTGAGGTATCCGAGGAATCCGATATAGACAGCGATGTTATAACTGCCCGTTCTTTACTTTCCCGTCTGGAAGATACAGAGCGATTTTCTATTTTTGACAAACAGCCGGAGCAGGAACAGCCAGAAGCCACGATCAGTTTTTATGTCGCAGAGTGCATGGAGTTTCCGGTCATGGGAGAGTACCATAACAACCTCACTTTAGAAGAAGCCATTAAAATATATGAGAGTATCCCAGCAGAGAGACTGCATGGGATTAAAGGAATCGGATTTGATCTGCAAGATGGTGATGAAAATTATTCCGGAGAATATGAGTTGATGAGTGCAGACCGGATACGGCGTGATCTGATAGATATGATTCCACACTATAAAGAAAGCCCTCTGGTGCAGAAAGCAATCGCAGACATGGAAAAGTATCTGGATGAAAAGCATGGAAGGGTAAAGGAAACGGAATATACGACAGAAACAGTAATAGGAAGTGGACAGAAACCTTCTGCGGTTGCGGCAGACAGAAGGGCAGAGCAGGAACCGGTATCTGTAAATCGGAGCCAGCCACAAAAGGCAGAACCTGCAAGCAGAGCAAAAGGTGAAGTGAAGAAATCTGTGCTGCAGTCTTTAAAAGATTTTCAGGCAAGGGCAAAAGCACAGGAGCAGAATAAGACAACGGAGAAATCCAAGACACATAAGAAGGGAGAAGTGGAATTATGATGGATTTGGCGATGAACTTTGATGCGGATGAATGTTTAGTAACAGCAATGTTTGATAAAGGAAACAGAAATGACACGATGGAGGCAATCGATCATATCATTCCTTTTCTGAAAGGCGATGCAGATATGATCGGGCTTGTCTGCAATACCATAAGAAAACTGTTCTGTATGAGCGATGAAGGATATGAAGTTTTTCTTATGGATCTGGAAGAATATAAAATGGAACTGGAAGAGGAGGACGAAGAATGAGTACAAGTCAGTGTGCAGTATATCAGGTAAAAGATACCCCAGAGTACCGGGATGTGCGTTTCCGTTCTTACGAGAAACTGAAAAGCGAAGGAAGAACAGTCCAGATAGAAAACTATCAGCAGGTGTACATTGGAAGAATCCAGCCGGGGGAAACTCCGGCTGATATTAAACTCCGTTTACAGAAGCAACGACCGAAGAACTTCAAAGGTCATTCCATCGGTTGCAGCGATGTGATCATCATTACCGATGATGGAAAAACCACAGCTTACTATGTCAACAAAGATGGTTTTATCATCATTCCGGAATTTCTCACAATCAAAAGTTCTTCCGATACCAGACTTTCCATTGATACGATCGGGTACGAAATCGAAGGAAAGAAAGGGACATGGCTTGCACAGGATTATATCCTGATGAACGAAAAGAAATGGTTTCTGATGGAACATGAGGAGTATGGGACAAGAGCAGCCTATGTGATTCTCAGTGAAGAAGGTACCGTAGTTATGAATGACTGTTACAACGGCTTTGATGAAGAAGCCAGACGGAACATCCAGAATTTCATGCAGCAACAGGCAGAGCAGGCACAGCAAAAACAACAGGAAATGCAGGCACAAGCCCAGACCGGACAGACACAATCTGGAGAAACACAAAAGAAGAAACCAGAGCTGGCAAACTGGCAGAAGGTTATGGATAATGGAGAATATCTTCGCAGTGCAGAGATGGCAGAAGAAGCCAACTATAATATGATTGACGGACTGATGAATAACACTCCAAAGAAAAAGGATAAGAACGCTCCACGGAGATCGGTACTTAAACGGCTCCGAAATCATCAGAAGAAGATAGCCAGTCAAGGGAAAGGACAGCCACAGCAACAGAAGGCGATGGAAGAAGAGATGGAAAGGAAGAAGAAGTAAAAAAGTCTTGCCGGAATTTTTGAGGGCAATATATAAAAAATGGTTGATTTTTTCTCTCAAATATCATATCATAACACTAACAGGACTCCCCGCACCTCTCACGCAAGTGATGTGTCCCATGGGGAGACATTTTTATTTTTGGAGAAATAATGGTGAATACAAGTGAAACTAAAAATGAAAAGTTGCAAAATAATGAAGCAACTGTACAGGTAATGAAACAACCGAAAACCTTTGCTCAACAAGTCGAAATTATTAAAGAAAAGGGTTTTATTATAGATAATGATACAGAATGTATCGGATTTTTAAAACAGGCGAATTATTATAGATTATCTGCTTATTTCCTTCCGTTTAGAAAAAAGGATGGGACGTATTTTTCAAATATAAACTTTCACAGAATTCAAAGAATCTATGAATTTGACAGTAGATTGCGTGGTGTATTATTTAATTATATAGAAAAAGTTGAATTATATTTAAGAACGCAATTAGCCTATTACAGTGGACATGTTCATGGGGCTTTAGGATATATGGATGGGGCTATTTACAATGACAGGCACAATCATGAAAAGTTCGTGAAACTGTTAAATGTATGTATAGAGGAAAATAAAAGTACATCAGTAGTTCAGCACCATAAAGAAAAGTATGGCGGAAATTTTCCTATATGGGTTATTGTTGAATTTTTTTCAATGGGAATGTTGTCCTACTTTTATGCGGATTTGCAGTCTGGTGACCAGAAATATTTAGCAAAAGAATTATATGGTACATCAGTGGCCTGTTTAAAAAGCTGGTTACGTTGCATCACTGATTTAAGAAACCGTTGTGCACATTATTCAAGGCTGTATTATTGGTCATTTCCCGCATTACCCAAAATGCCAAGGGAATTAGAAATGTCACCAAACAGAAAATTGTTTTCACAAATACTTGTATTAAAATTATTATATCCAAATAAAAAAGAATGGATCAACAAAGTCTTGATAGAATTAAAAGCTATTGTAGAAGAATATGAGAATGATATATCATTGAGACATATAGGGTTTCCAGAAGATTGGTATGAGCAGTTAGAAAAATAGAGATATATTTTTAGGGACAGAGGAACAATCTGTCCCTTTTAATGTGTCTCTATAAATTTGGCTCTTTTCTATCATGTAGTTGCTCGTAATTCTTCTTAAGAATCATATCAATATTAGCAGACACAGTGCGAAGTTCCCGTTCATAATCCCGGTGATTAAAAAAATCTTCACGCTGTCTATTCCTCAATTCAACAAGCCGGTCCTTTTCAGCATATAGAGCTTTCATGGAAGGCAATTTATTCCCGCCAGATTTTTCTTTGAGTGTTCGGAGAGCTGTGTCATACAGGGAAAGTTCTGCCTGGTGTTCTTCATAAAATTTCTCCTTGTTTCGGCTTTTGCGATAATCTGCGTACACATTTTTATATGCCAGATATTGTCCGGTAAAATGAATCTGCTCATTCATATCTTTAAGTTGCTGTTCAGTATCTTTTAAAGATTTTCTGGAAGCACTGGTCTGGTCTGATGCTTGATCGAGTGTTGCATGGAAATCATCAAGAGAATCATAGCCATGTTCCTGTATGTAGGCAACAGTCTGAGCCATCTGCTTTAAATTGGTGAGCTTTACTTTTTGAGCATAGGCTTCGCTCTGCTGTGCTTTAATACAGGTTTGCAGATCTATGACAAGCCGGAGATCTGATTTTATGAAAATGAATGGTGCAGGGATAGCAGAAGTATCGGAGAAAGGAACAGTTGGCGAATCTGTGGAAGTATTCGGAGTTTGCTGTTCCAGAATTTCTTCTTTCTGTTCTTTATGGGATTTTGTGTTTTCCTCAAATGTTTTCAAGAGAAAATCTTCTGTGTATCTGGTTCCAAGATTTCTTCCAGTGATATATTTTTTTCTGCCAGGGTGAAGATAGCTGTACCGGTTTCGACTGATTTTGAAGATAATGTGATATTTTTCATCAAGGATTTTTGAAAATTCTTCTGGTGATCGGGCGGTACTTGCAGCATCATCAATAGCGTCACGAAGAAATTGTTTCTCTGTCTGGTAACGAGTTCCCTTTGGAGTGATTCCATCTTCTTTCATTTTCTGATTTAACTTATCGAGTTTTTCCTGTCCCCGGCGTTGTGCCCAATATTCTTTTTCTGTGATTTTTCTTTCAGCAGGAGTGAGCAGATCAACCTGATGTAGTCCTTCTTTTTTACACATATCCATAACTTCCTGTTTTAAATGGATAAGGTATGCTGTGCTTAGATGGTGCTTGTATCCGGCTTTTGCTTCACAGTCAAATTCCATATAGGGTTCTTGTGGTATGTCATATTTACGGAGACTGTTGATTACGATGTGTACATGGATATTTCCACTTTCGTTATGACCATCGGTATGAGTGCAGACTAAAGCCTGATGACCAGGAAAGTTTTTCTTTGCAAAAGTCAATCCGAGTTGCTGGGCACGTTCACCGGTCAATCCACATTCATCTCTGTCTTTCGGGTCGAAGCTAATGATATAGTGATGGGATTTTATCTCATTGAAGTTTTTGTTCTTGTGGTAGTAGCTGTTCAGTTCCTGACATTCCGATGCAAAAGTGAATGGATCACAGTTCAGACCGTCCAGATAACATTCTTCTCTCAATATCATATGCCCTTCTTCATCAAGAATCGGTTTTCGGGTATACTCGTTGTGTTGGAAGATAAGATACCGTTCCGATTCTCCATAGTCAGAGTTTTTGCTTGCGATATGTTTAATTACTGCCACGGAAATCACCTGCCATTTTCATCACTTCATACTTCATTTCATAAATATCCCGAAGGGACTTTCTGATTTCATTTTTCATTTCAGTGGAGATAATTCCACCCTGGTTAAAATACCGGGCAATCTGATTTAAGTTGCTGCCAATCTTACCAAACTCGCTAATAAGTTTTTTTATTTCGGGGACATCTGCGGTAATTTCGTATTTGATGATGACTTTCTGGTTGTCCAGGGCACTTCGGACAAAATCAGAAACCGTCATGCGGTTAGCCTTGGCTCTTTCTGCAAGAAGATCATATTCAGTTTCATTCATGCGTAAATGCACATCTTTAGTTTTTGCAAGAGTTTCCTCTTTCTTAGGTCTTGTCATTGATAACTTCCTTTCTTACGTGGTAGTGGTTTCATAAGAAAATCCAAATTTCGTAGCCTGCTGGGAAAGTGAGTGATGAAAAATTATCGCACTGTGACCATGTAAATGGAAACCAATACACATATCTGTGATTGTGGGCGAGGGTATGGGGAAACGAAATCCCCATCAAGTTGCAAGTGGTCAATAGCCCGGAAAGGGTTATTGTGCTACGTTGCGAAACTTGCTCTGGAAGAGTGGCATCTAATATAAAGCCAAATCGGATGGAAATTTGAGAACAATTTAAAATATAAAAAAACGGAAATCTTATCCCGAATTAGGCTGGAATAATTAGAAAGCATATTGATAGTTCGGAAAAATGATGATATAATAAAGTAAGTTGCGACTAACTAAAAGAGCCGAGGCATGATTATGTCAACAGTTAGTCTATAAATAATTGAAGAAAGGAATTTGCATATATATATTTTATACATAGGCTAGAAAAAACTAATTAAAATTAGCTGCTTCGAACATGCTGATTGTTAATATGAAAGATTATTGAATAAGGAGTGCCGATGAACATTAAATTAGTAAAAAATTATAATCAAATACGTCCAGATAGGGCTACGTTATTTTGTTTTCCCTTTGCTGGAGGAGGAGCGTCTGCATACAACTCTTGGGTTCAAAAAATGAAAGACAAAGTAACCGTTTGTCCGATTCAACTTCCAGGAAGGGAAGAGAGGATTATGGAGAAGCCATATAACAATATGACAGATATGCTGGATGAATTGGAAGAAACTATATGGAAATGCATACGGGGACCATATGCATTTTGGGGACACAGTATGGGCGGAAAGATTGCCTATGAGTTAGAAAAAAGACTGGAAAAGAGAGGAAAGACAGCCCAATGTTTTTTGGTGTCCGGAAGCCGTATCCCAAGTATCCCAGAACGAAATCCAATCTATCATCTTCCTGACGATGAATTTAAAAAAGCGCTCGGAAGATTCGAAGGGACACCAAAGGAAATACTGGAGAATCAGGAACTTCTGGATTTCTTTTTGCCTATGCTGCGGGCTGATTTTACGATGGACGAAACCTATCATGATAAGAAACTTACTGTCTTGCAAAGCCCGATTGAAGCATTTGGAGGACGGAAAGACCGCGAAGCAGATGAAGAAGCGATGAAAGAGTGGAGAAAATATACAAAGAGGGCTTTCCACTGCCATATGTTTGAAGGTGGGCATTTTTACATCCGGGAACAGGAAGAAGATGTCCTGTCAGAAGTACAGAAATGCCTTCTGGGTGTTCCAGATGAAAATTGAATCATACGGAAACCGGGAACTTATGCATATGGGAAAGCTGGAACTGCATACAGGGGAGGTACACATCTGGAAACTCCGATGGAGAGAACTGGAAACATTTTGGGAGTGGCATAAGCCTCTTTTGGAAAAGGAAGAATACCAGAAAGTGAAACATTATCATTTTTATGAAGATCAGATGCGTTACCTTACAGGAAAGATTGCTGTGAGAATGTTATTGAAAGAATATTCAGGCGTGGACAAGATTGTTTTGAGAAAAGGAAAATACGGGAAACTGTACTGGAAAGCGCCGCCTGGACAAAAGGAAATCACATTTAACCTTTCGCATTCTGGAGAATGGGTACTGACAATATTTGCTTGCCAACAGGCTGTGGGAATCGATGTGCAGAAAATAGGAGAAATTCCTGAATATATGGAAATTGCCGAAAAGTTTTTTGCAACAGAAGAAGCGGCGGAAATCCGGGAAGCGGGAAATTCCGAACGGTTCTATCATTACTGGGCAGCAAAAGAGGCATATCTCAAAGCGTTGGGAATCGGCTTAAATCGGGGAATGGGCTTCTTTTCTGTCAGGGGGAACAGGATTATAGAAAATGGAAAAGTAAAATCTGGATGGAAATTATATCCGATTCTGATAAAAGATTATGCCGCATATGCGGCGGTACAGGAGAAAGGAAGGTAATACAAAATGGCAGGCTACAAAAAGAATATGGCACAATATGAAAATCTAGAAGGCTGGGAAAAGTTAAGCCTAGGAATGCAACTTGATAAATGGGCAATACGATATGGAAACAGGATAGCGGTCACAGACAGCGAGGAGGAAATTACCTATTCGGAATTGAATCAGAAAGCAATCGGTACAGGCCAATATTTTATGGAGAAGGGGATTCAAAAAGGAGATAAAGTTCTGGTGCAGTTACCGAACCGGATTTCATTTGTCGTGGTTCTCTTTGCTCTTGCAAAGATTGGGGCAGTACCGATTATGATGTTGCCAGCCCACAGAGAAACAGAATTAGAAGGAATCATAGCGCTTGCAAAGCCGTCAGCATACATTGTAGCTGAAAGATACCTGGGTTTTTATTATGTGGAAATGGCAATGGCTATGCAGAAAAAATTCCCGTGCATACAAAATGTTTTTGTAGATGGAACGCAAAGGGGAGCATGGTATGAGGCGGAAACAGAGAGACAGGGAGTATTTCCGGAAGTAGACAGTTATAGCACGGCAGTATTGCTGTTGTCTGGCGGTACGACCGGTGTTCCCAAGCTGATTCCCCGAACCCATACAGACTATATGTACAATGCAAGAATGTCAGCAAAGCGCTGTCAGTTGGATGAAAGCAGTGTTTATCTTGCGGCGCTTCCGGTAGCGCATAATTTTCCACTTTGCTGTCCGGGGTTGTTGGGAACCTTTGATATAGGAGGAAAAGTTGTATTGGCGCCAACAACCAGTCCGGATGATATCCTGACGGCGATTACTGAGGAGAAAGTAACCATTACAGCCCTAGTTCCGGCCATGGTTACGGTGTGTATGGAAATGCTGGAATACGATGAGGACTATGATATTTCCAGCCTGAAGATTTTACAGGTGGGAGGAGCGATGCTTGAAGACTCCCTTGCAGATAAGATTATAGAAGAATGGCCGTGTACACTGATGCAGGTGTTTGGGACTGCGGAGGGGCTTCTATCTTTTACCAGCCCGGATGATGATGTGACCGTAATAGCAAGATGTCAGGGCACTCCGGTATCTCCTGCAGATGAAGTAAAAATCGTAGATGAAAACGATGAGGAAGTACCGACAGGAGTTTTTGGAGAATTGTTGTCGAGAGGGCCTTATACGATTGACGGATATTATATGGCGGAAGAAACCAATAGGACAAGTTTTACAGAAGATGGCTTCTACCGGACGGGGGACAAAGCCATGTGGACGGGAAAGGGGCACCTCCGCATGGGAGGAAGAATCAAAGAACAGATTAACAGGGCAGGAGAAAAGATCATGCCTGCGGAAATAGAAGCATATTTGTGTAAACACTCAGACATTAAGGAAGCCGCTGTTGTAGGCGTGCCGGATGAGACATTAGGAAACCGGATATGTGCGTTTATTTTGACGGAAAAAGGAAATGCGCTGGATGTACAGGCTGTACACCAGTTTTTGAAAGAAATTGGTGTTGCGTCTTATAAACTGCCGGATCAGGTAGAGATTATAGAAAAATGGCCGTTGACCAGTGTGGGAAAAGTAGATAAAAAAGTGTTAGTACAGATGGCACAGGAAAAACGAGGAGATTATAGAGATGGAATACAGTGAAGTAAAAGAACAGATCAAACAGAAATTGCCGGTACAGAAAGAATTTGGAGATTCTGAAAATCTTTTAGAGCTAGGACTTAGCTCTATCGTGATCATGAGGCTGGTCAACCAGTGGAGAAAACAGGGAGTAAAGGTTGCTTTTGGAACCCTGATGGAGCATCCAACCCTGAAAGAATGGTGGAAGATTATTCAGAAAGGTACGAAGAAAAAGGGAAAGAAAGCAAAAGCAGAAAAACGGGATATCATAATGGAAAGAGATATGCGGAAGCCATTTCCTTTAACAGATGTGCAGTACGCTTATTGGGTAGGAAGAGAGGATAACCAGGTATTAGGGGGAATTGGCTGCCATGCATATTTGGAATTTGATGGATATGGAGTTGTCCCTGAACGCCTTCAAGAAGCTTGGAGTCGGATACAGTATCATCATCCTATGTTGCGAGCTAGTTTTTCTGAAAATGGGATGCAAAAAATAGAGAGTAAACCATACTCTGAAAAGATAAAAATTAACGATTTTTCGTTATTAACAGAGACAGAAGCTGAACAAGAAGCACAGGCTGTAAGACGCCGTTTGTCACACCGGAAATTAAAGATAGAGGAAGGAGAAGTTGCGGGTCTAGAACTTACCTTGCTTCCAGGAAATAAGACAAGATTGCATATAGATTTGGACTTGTTAATTGCAGATGTGCAGAGTCTTCAAATATTATTGCGTGATTTGGCCATGGTTTACAGTGGAGTTGAATTACCGGAAGAATCCAAAGATTGGAATTTTGCTGCCTATTTAGAGCAACAAAATGTGGAAGATAGAGAAGAACGGAAAAAAGCGAAGGAGTACTGGTCTGCTCGTCTTAAAAATTTGCCTCAGGGACCAGATATGCCATTAGCGAAACGACCAGAAGAAGTAAAGAATCCGGTATTTCATAGAAGAGTCGTGAGGATTGGAAAAGAAGAATGGGATTGTTTACAGAGACGGGCAAAAGAGTATCAAACCACACCGGCAATGCTTTTGCTTACTGCATATTCTGCAATTTTAGAACGTTGGAGTAAAAATAAGAGTTTTTTGATTAACATACCATTTTTTAATAGGAAGACAGAATATAAGGGATTAGAGGATGTAATCGCAGATTTTACTACGCTACTACTTTTAGAAATTAATTGTGAGGGGAACCCTACTTTTCTTGAGCTTTTAGACAGGATACAGAAGCAATTACATGAAGATATGAAATATACCACTTATTCCGGCGTACAGGTTCAAAGAGATTTGACACAGATGTATGGGGACATTTCTGCTATTGCACCAATTGTATTTGCGTGTAATCTTGGAACTGAATTGGTAAATAGTACTTTTACGGAAAACTTTGGAAGCTTTTCGTACATGATTTCTCAGACACCACAGGTATGGAATGATTTCCAAAGTTATGAGGATGAAAATGGAGTACAGCTTACATGGGATACGATAGATGAACTTTTTCCAGAAGATATGATAGATGATATGCTGACAAGTTTTGAACAGCTCTTACATAATTTGAGGAAAGAAGATTGGAACCAAAGATTTGATGTACTACCAGAAAGACAGAAGAACTTTGTGAGAAAGGAATGTACAATACCAGCTGCTTCTGAACAGAAAGTATTATTTCAGGAATTTTTCGAAAATGTCGAACGTAGTCCAGAACGTATTGCAATAATAGATACTGGAAAAGAGTTAGAGATTTCCTACAGTAGATTAAAGGAAATGGCACAGAGAGTAGCAGCAGGAATTATTAAGCGGAATATAAAAGAAGAAAGTATAGCAATTACAATACCAAGAGGTTATGAACAGATTGTGGCTGTTCTTGCTGTTCTGATATCAGGAAATGTTTACGTGCCGGTTAGTTGCGAACAACCTTCTGAAAGACGGAAATTAATACATGAAAAAACAGATATTCATTATGTAATTACTACAGCAGAAAAAGAAAAGCAGATAGAATGGCCGGAGAATGTGGAGATTTGGTGTGTAGAAAAGCTGTTGGAAAATGAACTGTTGGAAAATTATCCGAAAATATATCCGGAAGATTCGGCCTATATTATTATGACTTCTGGATCTACGGGACAGCCCAAAGGGGTTGAAATGTCACATGCTAATGCTTGGAATACTATAGAGTATATAAATCGTAAATATTGTGTAGACCAGACAGACGCAATTTTAGCAGTTTCAGCTTTAGATTTTGATTTATCCGTATATGACCAATTTGGTTTATTAAGCGCAGGTGGGAAAATAATTTTAATTCCTGAATCAGAAAGTAAAAATCCCGATTATTGGTTAAAAATGATATTCGAATATCATATTACGCGTTGGAATTCAGTGCCGATTTTAGGAGAGATGTTATTTGAATGCTGGAAAGCTCAAAAAAAGGAAAAAATTCCTTTCCGTACGGCTTTTTATTCAGGTGATTGGACATTATTGTATATGGTTGATATGTTTTATGAGGCTGTAGAAGATGGGACATTGATTGTTTTAGGGGGAACGACAGAAACAGGCATTTGGTCAAATGAACAGATAGTGAAACTGCCACTTCCAGAAAACTGGAAAACTATTCCCTATGGAAGACCGTTAGAGAATCAGGCATATAGAGTAGTGGATGACTTCGGAAGAGATTGTCCGTTTTGGGTAGAAGGAGAATTATGGATTGGAGGTGAGGGAGTAGGAAAAGGTTATAGAGGGGATGAGGTATTAACAAAACAAAAGTATATTATGGATTGCTTTGGACGTTGGTATCGGACAGGTGATAATGGATGCTTCTGGAACGACGGAACAATAGAATATAGAGGAAGGCGGGATTTCCAGGTAAAGGTAAAAGGGCATAGGATTGAATTAGGAGAAATTGAAGCAATCTTAAATAAAATCGCTGGGGTTAAAAAAAGTATAGTGTGTGCAGTAGAACACAATAATCGAAAAAATATGTTGGTGGCAGTTGTTGTAAAAGAGAGCCCCAATATAAATGAGGAGTTCCTTATGCAAAATTTAAAAAGTAAGCTTCCTGTTTATATGCTCCCGACAAAAATAATATTTGAGGATAAACTTCCAGTTGGAAAAAATGCGAAACAAGATAGAAAGGAAGTAGTACGATGGATAAAAGCGCATGAGGATAGAAATATAGAAAATGAGGAGAAGCTTACACCATGCGAAACAAGGATGCTGAAGATATGGAAGCGGTTGCTTGGTAATGATAATATTACGAAAAAGGATAATTATTTTGTATGCGGTGGCGATTCCTTATTAGCGGTTAGAATGACTGCAGAAATAGAGGCAGAATTTGGTGTTAAAGTTAGTATTGGAATCATATTTGAAAATAATACAGTAGAATCCCTAGCAAAAAGAATTTCTAGTATAAAAGAGAAAAGAAAGCCTAATATAGAGGTAGTTCAGCACAACGAGCAGGAACGTTTTCAAGAATTTCTGACTACTGAAATGCAATATGCGTATTGGATAGGCCGGCAAAATGTATATGCATTAGGAAATGTGTCTTCTTATTGTTATTATGAAATAGTCAGCAAAAATCTTTCTATAGAACGATTAGAGAGGGCTTGGAATGAACTGATCATAGAGAACGATGCACTTAGATTGGTCTTTTCAAAAGATGGAAAGAGACAGAAGGTTTTGGAAAGCGTACCTTATTACAATTTAAAAGTATATAATACAGACCTGGATGGCAAAGAAACAGTTGAATCTATTAGGGACGATATGTCGCAACAAATAATGGAAGCATCTCAATGGCCTTTATTTGATATACGTGTTTCTATATGCCAGGATAAGAACATAGTACATGTCGGAATAGATAATTTGATTATGGACGCAAGAAGTGTTTTGTCAATTTTATATCAGTGGACACAGCGATATGTGGGAAATAATAAAAGCAAATTAGAATCCGTAAGTTTTAGAGACTATGTGTGTGCAATGAATGAGAGAAATATGTTGCTTAAAGACCAAGAATATTGGGAAAGCAGAATCAGCCACTTTCCGGCGTATCCGAAAATCCCGACTAAGAAAATGCCACAGGAAATTACTAAGCAAGTCTTTAAAAGGTATACAAAAGAAATGACAAAACATAAATGGGAGCTGCTGAAAAAGATCGGTGAAAAGCAAAGCATTACAGCCTCAAATATACTTCTCACAGCATATGCACTTATGTTATGGGAAGAGAGTGGGAGTAATCATTTTGCTTTAAATATTACGATTGATAAAAGATGGAATTTGAGTAAGGAACTAAGACATACTATCGGAGACTTTACAGGAAACATACTGCTTGAAATAAAGATAGATGAGAAAAAGACTTTTATCGAATTGGCTCATGAAATACAGAATCAACTGATGAAAGATCTGGAACATTCTGATTTTAGCGGTATCAAATTCCAGAGGGAATTATCAAAATATGACGGAAAGAAATTCCGGTATGGTATTCCATTTGTGTATACCAGCACTCTAGGTATGGAAAATGAAAATGATAATCTTTTCGGAGAAATTTGTTACAATATTACACAAACGCCTCAAGTGTGGTTGGATTACCAAATCCAAGAGAGACAAGGTGCATTGTATTTAAATTGGGACTATTTGCAAGGATTACTTGATGAAACACAGATAGAAAATATGATATATAAGTATTCTAATCTTCTGGATTGGCTTATAGAAAATGGAGATTTTTTAATAAGTGAAGATAATAATTATCAGGAGGGAATTTTGTGATGCAAGAATTGATAGAAAAAATAAATGAAAGAAAAATAAAATTATGGATTGGTTTAGACGGAGAATTGCATTATAGAGCACCTAAAGGTGCATTATCGTCAGGACTGGCAGGAGAGATACGGCAAAATAAGGTCAAAATTGTAGAATTTTTAAAAAGAAAAGTGTGTGAACGCATAGTGGAGGTTGCGGAGAGAAATGATAAAATAAGAGTAGCAGAAGCTAAATGGGGAGAAGAAGGGCTTCTACTCCAGGTAGAACCAGAGCTGATACGACAGAATTATAAAATATATAATTTGGCTTTTTTGAATGAAAAAATGTCAGAAATTTGGAAAAGCGAAAATGCTGATATCGATGCTACTGTACTAAAGCAATGGATAGAAACGGCAGAAAGAGTAGCTCTTGGCGAAATGTGGAAGGTAATGCTGGAGCATGATTTTTTTGTAGCAGAGGGACAGCACTTCACGGTAGAAGAAATGGAGAGTAAGATAGGGGTTGCTGATAAATACAAACGCTTTTTTAGACGTTGGCTTAAAATTTTCGAAAACGAAAATTTTATCAAGGAAGAACAGGACGGTTTTTGTAGAACCTCTAAAAGTTGGAAAGTTGATGTGGCTGCGGAATGGGATTATTTATGGGGGGTGGAAAAACAACTAAATTATGGAGAAGGTTTTGTAAGGTATTTAGAAAAATGCAGTAAAAGCCTAACGCAATTATTTCGAAATGAAATTGCTCCATTAGAATTACTCTTTCCACATGGTGAAATGACGACGGCAGTTGATACATATCAGAAAACGTTGTCAAGTAAAATACTAAACCACATGGCTGAGTGTGCAGTTTTGGAAGCGTATTCTGAGAAGAAGGGTAAAGTTTTCCGGATTTTAGAAGTGGGGGCAGGGGTTGGTGGAACCAGTGATGGTATTATCGAAAGACTATCAGAGCAAAATGTAGAATATTATTATACAGACGTATCTACATATTTTTTGAATAAAGCGAAGGAACGGTATCGGGGAAAAAATTGGATTAAATATAAAATTTTTGATATTAATAAAGGTGGTATGGAAGAAAACAAGTTTGATCTAATTATCTGTGCCAATGTTCTGCATAATGCTAAAAACGGAATATCTGTGTTGCAACAGTTAAGGGGACTAATAAATGAAGAAGGGCTATTAGTTATTTTAGATGCAATAAAAGAACCTTATTATTTGTTGACATCTATTGAATTTAATGATGGACTGAGTGATTTTGATGATTTTAGGAATGAAGATGATAGTACCTTTTTTGAACGCAAGCAATGGGAGTATATGTTCGGACAGGTAGGGTTAGATATTGTTGCGGCGTATCCTGAAGAAGGAGAGGCTTTTTTCGGTCTGGGGCAGGGAATTTTTGTTTTGGGAGTCCAGAACCATCATATGGAGATAAATACAAAAGAATTGCGTGCGTATTTAAAGCAGCAACTAGAAGAATATGAGTTGCCAAATGAAATTAAAATAGTACCATTTTTAAATAATGGAAAATTAATGAATAAGCTTCCGAAAACAAAAGAGAAAACAGTAAGTGTTGAGCAACCAAAAACAGAACTTGAAATGCAACTAGAAGAAATATGGGGAGAAGTGTTAAATAAGGAAAGCATAGGACGCCATGAAAATTTTTTCGCAATAGGTGGTGATTCGTTATTATTATCTCAGATAATAGCAAAAATGTGGGATAGTCTTCCGGAGACGAAAGCTTGGAGTTGGGGCGACTTGATGAGAGAAATATTAGAAACACCTACAATTGCAGAGATGGCGGATAAAATTGAAACAAAAGAAAAGAGTCATGAGGCGATTACTACTCTCATTGAAGGGACATCTGAAAGCAGGATTGTTTATGTGATTTTTCATGCTGGAACAGGGTCTTTAGTACCCTATCTTGATATGATAAAAATTTTAAGGGAAAGGGAATTTAAGTATACGATACTGGGGATTCCTTGTATAGAACAGGATCAGTATTTGCAACTTCCAGTTGAACATCTATTTGTTGAATTAGGGAAAAAGTATGCTGAGTTGTTAATAAAATACAAGGATTATAAGTTATACTTTATTGGTCATTGTATTGGTGGACTGATTGCGATAGAGACAGCTAAGGAACTTTTAAAACAAGGTACAGAGGTTGATTTGGTTACTATGATTAGTACGAATATTTATGATGGAGATGATAAAAAGCGGGAGGAAAATTTTCAAATATTACAATCGAACTTGATATTAGAAAAGGTATTTGGGCGGCTTATAGGTGCAGATGTCCGTAAAAGTGGATTTACGATAACAGATACCAAGCTTATGGAGGCTATTCGTGTTATTTGTCAAAAAGGAAAGTTTGTAGAAGAAAAATTAGTTGAATTGACAGGGGAGTATCAAGAGGTTGCAAATATGTGTCAAAAATTGTTAGAAAGCTCTCACCAAGAGCGTTTGAGAAGTTTGTTTAGCGCCAGAGAAGGTAAAGTGAGACATGCCGAGAATAAAGAAGATAGAGAGGTACTTTTTGAAATCTTTAAGCATAATTTGTTGGCGGCTTTATATTATGAAGTGACGGATTATTGTGGAAATATAAAGCTTTTAAGGTGCTGTAATCAGACGGAAAATTTTTTTATAAATATGATTGATGGATTTTCAGAAGATGATATGGTGTGGAGAAAATCAAAAGTGAAGGATATAGTGACTGGGGAGGTACAAGGTGACCACATATCCTGTATGGAATTTCCATACATAAAAGAAAACATTAATCTGATAATTGAGGGAATATAAAACATGGAAAGATCACTAATAGGTATTTTAGGTGCTAGTGGTAAAGTGGGACAGTTAGTATGTGATTACTTGGTAAGGAATACAGGGTATATAGTGAAAGCAGGGTATAGGAAAACTATACCCTTCCTTTTTAACGGACGGCTCAGGTGGCAGTTCGTAGATATACAGGATAAACAAAAGTTATTTGAATTTTGCAGAGACTGTAAAATAATAATAAATTGTATAGGCTCTAGTAGAAACATAAATTTAAACCTGGCGTTTATGGCACATGAAGTAGGGGCAATATATATTGATACGTATGGAACAGGCAAATTAAAGAAAGAGCTTGTAAATAGAGATATAGTAAATTCAGGATGCTATATATTAGGAGCAGGGGTTTATCCTGGCCTAACAGGTATAGCAATGAACTATCTGGTAAAGAAATATCCGAGCATTAAGAAGTGGAAGGGCATGGCAGGAAGTTACGAGCCGATAGGCGCTGGAGCAGCAGAAGATTTGCTATATAGCTGTTTATATGGGTTTGGAATAGAAAATGCATATTGGAAACACGGTCAAATAAAAGTGCCTAAAAGAAAAGAGATAGAAGAAATATATATCCCACAACTTCAAAAAACGAAAAATATTGCACTGTTTTTGCCGGATGAAATTCTCCAGATTGCAAAAGAGAATGATTTAGAGACAATACGTTGGTATAATATATTGCCCAATAAAGAGCATATGGCTATTATGAAGAAGGCATATCAGAAGTTGCTACAGAGAAATGATATTGCTACAGAGATCCAAGAGTTTGAAGAAATCACAAGGAAAAGTACGGAGCATTGGAATATTATATCTTTTAATTCAGATGACGCAGAAGTCGGGCAGATATTAGTAAAATTAGAGATATCAAATACCTCTGCGTATAAAATGACAGGAATAGTAGCAGCGTTGCTAGCTATTAGGAGTGCTCAAACAAAAAGAAAAAGCGGAATTTGGAACGCATATGAGACTATTCAGATGCAATATGTATTTGAAAAATTGCAAGAAGAAGGTGTGTTCATAAAGGAAACGCAGGAAGTTTCTGCTGTTTACGAAGAAAGCGAAGAAACAGGTATACTGTGAAAGATAACTCGTGTACCAAAAATATAGTACTCGAAGTACTCGAACTGATGTAAAAGCCAGTTAGAGTACGGTCAAAAGAAAAAGCGTACTCTAACTATATGTTGTGGTGCATAAAGTTATCCTTTCTTCCTTGAATGCCCATGATTTGGGCGAATATAGCCTGTCAAGGGCAAAGCCGCTTAGCGGTGCGTAGCGCCCTTTACAGGGCATGTGAGGTCAAATACCCTACATCTAGGGAAGAAGGAACAGTTGGAGTACGGTGTACTCGAAGTAAAAGTGCCGTGTTTACTGGCTTTGCGGCTGGTATACACGAGATATCATAAGGAGGAGAACTATGTATGTATTAATACATGGAGGTTTTCATAATAATAAGTGTTGGCATGATGTGGAACAGATATTGAGGAAGAATGGAAAAAAGGTCACATCTGTTTTACTTCCAGGACATAATGAAACAGATATAGAACGGTTAAAAGACATCAACGTGACAGCTTGTGTAGAAAGTATAATTAATCAAATAGGAGAAACTGATGAAAAATTAACATTAGTATTTCATTCCATGGCGGGAATTTTTATATATGATACATATAAGAAGATTGGAAAAGAACAAATAGAGAGTATCTATTGTGTTGCTTGTTGTATACCAGCTGCTGGAGAAACTATGTCAGATATTCTGAAGGGACCGTTACATTCATTCGCTTCATTTTGTGCAGGAAAAATTCAGGTGGTAAAAAGGTTCCCTAAAATTTTAGCATTAGCCATTTTTGGAAATGGGATGAATAAAAAGCAACGAGAAAAGTTGTATAGTAGCTTATGTGGAGAAAGTACAAATCTGCTTTTTGAAAGAATAAATGAGTGTAAACTAGAAACTTCAATAAAATGGATTTTGCCAACAAAAGATAGGGCTCTAAATCCAAAACAGCAAAGAGTATATATGAATAACATTGGAAATATAAAATCCATTATTAAACTTACGGCGCCACATGATGTTATGATTAGTCATCCAGAAGAAGTTGCAAAAATTTTATTGGAAAATTGAAAAATATACCAAGAGAGGAATGGTATCATGCAAAATGAAGATCGACAAGAAATTTCTGACACACTTAAACTGTTAATTCATAATAACACCAAATGTCAAGATATGTCAGGAAAAAAAATATATGGAAATATACAAAAGGTAGAAAAAAAGAATATTACAGGGATGACTTATCAGCTTTCAAATGAAACTGGACATGGGGAAATTACGGTTTATAGAGTGTTTACAGGAATAGAGCTTTACTATAACGATATGCACATGGAATATTGCAACCAAAACCAGGCCACCGTAAAAAATATGATAGAGATTAACCACTGTTTGATTGGACGTTTCGAGTGCAGTTTTGGTGAAAACAGTTGCTGTTATATGGCGGAAGGCGATCTATCCATCAGCTCAATGATGAAGAAAAAGTCAAATTCGTGTTTTCCGCTGAACCACTATCACGGCATTTCCATTATCATCAATTTGGATGAGTTGTTGCCGGAGGTGCGGCGAATCATGGAGTTACTAAATATTGATTTGCACTACATACAAAAGTATATATGTGAAGGTAACCGCTGCTGCATTATGCGGGCTAACCCGTCTATTGAACATATTTTTTCGGAACTCTATCATGTCCGGGAAAAGAGAAAACCGGGATACATGAAAATTAAAATGCTGGAACTGCTTCTGTTTTTAAGTGACCTCAATACAGCAGAAGAGGTTTTGCAGACGGATTATTTCAATCAAAATCAAGTTGCCTTGATTAAGGCAGTAGCATCATATATCACGGAGGATTTAACGACACACCACACGATTGAGCAGCTTTCTCAAAAATTTAGGATTTCTACAACTGCGCTGAAAAAATGCTTCCGGGGTGTCTATGGAACCTCTGTTTATTCCTATCTCCGTACCTACCGGCTTCAAGTCGCTCAAAAGCTGCTGCTGGAGACAGAGTTGTCAGTGACGGAGATTGCAAGCAAAATCGGATATGAAAATCCGAACAAATTCACTTCTGCCTTCAAGGGAATGTATGGCTGTTCTCCAACAGAGTTCAGACAGAGTGTCCGTTTGGATAGAAGCGGTCTATATGGAGTGGCGAAGAAGTCTGAGCTATATTAAACTATCCTTTGTCAGATAAAAGCAGAAAGAACGCTTGAAGCTGGCCTATTTTTTGAATAGCCGGTTAGATAGTGCTAACTTTCTAAAAGACAAAGGAGGATTTCCAAATGGAAAATGAAAAATCGACAGGTAACAAATATACTGTCAAAGATGCGGCTATCATCGGTATCTTCTGCGCGGTTATGTTCGTGGTATTTATGGTTTACTCAACCCTGACCGGCGCTTCTCTGTTCTACTCCATGATTTTCAATGCCGCTGGCGCAGCACTTATCCTCGCGCCGTTTTATATTTACATGTGCATGAAAGTCGGCAAGCATGGCCCTGCCCTTGTTTACAATATCATGTGGGCGATTATCGCCGGACTGATGATGGGGCCGTTTATGATTCCGTGGTTTTTGGGCGGCGGCATCATTGCAGAACTTTCCATGTGCGGAAAGAATGCTTACCATGACATTAAGCGTGTGTCTATTTCGTGGGTAATCACGGCGTTGGTTCGTGCTGCACATGGTATGTCAGAAATCTGGTTTTTCAGAGATGCGTTCCTTGCCACTGGTGTCAGCGAGCAGCAGGTTCAGGTCCAGACCCAGTATTACACCGATCCGAAGTACGTCCTTTTGAGCCTGGCTGTTACCGCTATTCTAGCCGTCCTCGGCTGTATGATTAGCAACAAACTGATTGTGAAGCACTTCAGAAAGAGTGGCGCGATTAAATAAGCTATGAACATGAAATTTGATTTCCGAACCAAATTGCTTGTCATAGTTCTTACTATGTCGCTTGTGGCGGTGCTCACAAGCGACATTTTGATATACACGCTTTTGGGAGTTTTAAGTGTGTATCTGATTATTCAGGGCTTTGGCAGGCAGACTATAAAATATCTGATTGTCTGCGGTGTTTTTATTGTACTGAGGCTGATTTCAGGAGGACAAGGCATTACGATTCTTATGCCAGAAATGTTCTTGTTCATGGTACTTCGTATTTTAATGATGGTTATGGCGGCGCAGCCTGTGATTGGTATGTCGCCAGGAGAAGTAGTGGCCGTTTTCAAGAAAATACATGCTCCCGATGGAATTGCTTTACCCGTGACCTTTATGCTGCGCTTCTTTCCCACCGTCCGTAGCGAGTTCGCCGATGTTTTTGCCGCCCTTCGGCTGCGGAAACTACTGTCATGGAAACACCCTCTGGACGCGATGGAGTATATTGTTACACCTGTTATTTTCCGCTCATCCAGAATAGCAGAAGAACTTGCTGCTTCTGCTGAAAGCAGGGGAATATCCAATCCAGGGAAACATACCTGCCGCAGAAAGATAGAATTTCAAAAACGGGATTGGATCATGAGCGTGATTGCTGTTTGCGTAACAGCACTCTATTTTGTGCTGGAAAGGACGGTAGCGTAATGGAAAATTTCAAGACAAGACGATCCGTTATCCAGTTTGAAGATGTATCTTTTGAATATCCGGGAGCGGAAACAGAAAGCATCCATCATATTGACCTTGATGTAAAAGAAGGCGAGTTTCTTGTACTGACTGGCGGAAGTGGTTGTGGAAAGACAACACTAACACGGCTGATAAACGGATTGGCTGAACAATTTTACGAAGGGACGCTGAAAGGGCGCGTTACATTGCTGGGGCGTAGCATATCTGAATATCCTCTGTATGAAATTGGTAAAAAAGTAGGCTCGATTTTTCAAGATCCCAGGAGCCAGTTTTTTGCCAGTATTACAGAGGATGAAATTGCGTTCGGCTGTGAGAATTACGGCGTTCCTTATGAGGAATTGGATGGGCGAGTTTCAAATGCCATCAAACGCATTAACGGAGATATGCTGCGTGGGAAAGAGATTTATCCCATGTCCAGCGGTGAAAAGCAGAAAATAGCGGTGGCCTCCGTCAACGCTGTTGATCCGGAAATTTACGTGTTTGACGAACCATCAGCCAATCTGGATATGTATTCCGTTGAGGCGCTGAAAAATCTGATGCGTGAACTGAAAGAAGAAGGTCACACAATCATTGTCGCTGAACACAGGCTTTATTATCTTACTGGCCTTGCTGACCGCTTCCTCTACATGGAAAACGGGAGCATAAAAGCAGAGTGGACACCTGAAGAACTGCTTTCCATGCCAGAGGCAAAAAGAAAGGATATCGGAATACGGGCTGCGGATTTACGCCACATTGAAGTAGACATTCCTTCCAGGAAAGAAAAGGATGTGACTTTGGAGGTAAAGGGACTGGCTTTTTCCTACCGTAAACATCCGGTTTTCCATGACATATCTTTTCAGGCGTATGCCGGTGATCTGATTGCGATTATAGGACATAATGGAATAGGAAAAACCACTTTGTCAAACATCCTTTGCGGAATGCAAAAAGAAAAAGCAGGACAGATTTTATATAGCGGGAAAGATGTTTCTAAAGGCAGACGAAAAAACTTTGCCTATTTTGTTATGCAGAATACAGATTGCCAGTTATTTGGGGACAGTGTAGAGGAAGAATTACTCTTGAACGGAAAAGGTAGCACGCAGGAGCAGAGGGATGATCTGCTGAAAATGTATGGTCTGTTTGAGTGGAAAGAAAGGCACCCAGCTATCCTTTCCGGCGGGCAGAAGCAACGGCTCACTCTTGCTGTATCTGATTGGATAGATACACCCATTTTGATTTTAGATGAACCCACCAGCGGTCTTGATTACAAAAATATGGTGCGAATATCCGAGCATTTGAAGGCGCTGGCTCAAAAAGGAAAGACAATTTTAATCATTACCCATGACTATGAATTTGCCGCTATGACTTGTAATCGAGTTCTTCACTTCATTGATGAAGGTCATGCAGAAACATTTCCCTTGCAAGGAAGTCTGCCCCGGTTATATTCCTGTCTCATGTGTCAGTGAGTTATGTGTCTGATTGGATAGGCGCGCCCTGTATGGAGTGGCAAAAACAACTGAATGATTTTATAATAATAGGTGAGTTAGAAAATGCTAACCCACCTATTATTGCGAAAGGAGCCTTGCTTATGGATAAGCAAAAAAATGGAGAGCTGTCCAGAATGTTCAGTTACGCAGGGAATTACCATGTTCTGACCATTTTGGGCTGTGTCCTCTCCGGGATTAGTACCATTTTTTCTATGCTGCCTTTTGTTTGTATATGGCTTGTTATCCGTGATTTGATCCAGGCATTCGCTGCGGGGGATATATCTCGTGCAACGGAAAGTACTCGTTATGCGTGGATAGCAGTCGTGTTTGCAGCAGCAAGTATTTTAATTTATTTCATCGCTTTGAACTGTACCCACCTGGCGGCGTTTCGTACAGCGACCAATATGCGGAAAACAGCAATTCACCATATTGTGACACTGCCGTTGGGCTATTTCAGCCAAAATGCCAGTGGACAGCTGCGGAAAATCATTGATGATAATGCAGGACTTACAGAAGGGTTCCTGGCCCATCAGCTCCCGGATTTGACCGGTGCAGCCGTCATGCCGGTTGCGGTTATTGTTTTGATTTTCCTCTTTGACTGGCGGCTGGGAATTTGCTGTCTGATACCTATGGGGATCAGCGTCATCTTTTTGAAACAGATGATGGGTGGAGATAATGCACAGTTTATGGGCAAGTATATGACCGCATTGGAAACAATGAACAAAGAGGCCGTGGAATACATTCGCGGTATCCCTGTTGTAAAGGTGTTTCAGCAGACAATTTACTCCTTCAAAAATTTCCATGCAGCGATAGAAGAATATGAGAAATTTGCTTCCGGGTATGCTTTGAAATGTCGTATTCCTCTTACCGGATTTACAGTAACGCTGAACGGCACATTTGTTTTGCTCATTCCGGTGGTTATGTTTATTCTATCTGGGATCAGCGGACAGGCGGCTTATGAAAATGTTGTACTGGATTTCCTGTTTTATAGTCTGTTTACCCCGGTCTGTGCAACTATGATGAACCGTATCATGTTTGCCAGTGAGCAGCTTATGGCCGCAAAAAGCGCAGTCAGCCGAGTGGACGAAATTTTGCAGGAAAAGCCATTAAAGGAGCCGGAGCATCCTATGATTCCGGCAGACGCTTCGGTTGTGTTTTCGGATGTGTCTTTTTCCTATCCAGGTGCCAAAGAAAAAGCCTTAGACCATATCAGCTTTGTGGTTCCAGCAGGGAAAACGGTTGCGCTTGTTGGAGCTTCTGGCAGTGGTAAAAGTACGGCGGCAAGCCTCATCCCCCGATTTTATGATGTTCAGTCAGGTTCCGTTACGATTGGCGGCGTGGATGTCCGCAATATTGAAAAACGAGAACTGATGAAAAGAGTTGCTTTTGTGTTTCAGAATACCCGCCTGTTCAAAGATACCTTACTTAATAATATTAAGGCGGCCCGTCCAGACGCCACCAGGGAAGAAGTGATGAAAGCGGCCAATGAAGCACAGTGCAAAGATATTATTGACCGGCTCCCGGATGGACTTGATACGCTCGTTGGAACAGGAGGTACTTATCTTTCAGGCGGCGAAAACCAGAGGATTGCGTTGGCAAGGGCTATCTTAAAAGATGCTCCTATTATCGTGCTTGACGAAGCCACAGCATTTGCAGACGCCGAGAACGAACATCAGATACAGCTTGCCTTTGAGCGGTTGACCCAAAATAAAACTGTTCTGATGATAGCCCACCGGCTTTCTACAATACAGGATGCAGACCTCATTCTGGTCTTTAAGGATGGACAGATTGCAGAAAGGGGAACACACGAAGAACTATTAAACTTAAATGGAATTTATTCCTCCATGTGGAAGGATTACCAGACATCAATTGCATGGAAGGTCGGAAAGGAGGGCGAACAGCATGATTAAAGCATTGAAGAACAAGTATGCGTTAAGCAATCAGGGTGCAAAAGACCTGCTGAAAGGAATTATTTATTCCGTACTGGCAAATATCAGTCTTATGTTTCCGGTTATTCTGCTGGCAATCGTCCTTAATCAACTTCTTGCGCCCATTTTGGGAACAACTGCACCGGAGATTAGCGCCGTCGTTTACACGGTGATTGGAATAGTGATTTTAGCCGTAGTTTTTATATTCCACTATTGCCAGTACACTGCAACATATCTCGGAACCTATGACGAAAGCGCACGGCGGCGTATTGGCCTTGCGGAAAAATTGCGTACCCTTCCGCTGACCTTTTTCCATCAGCGCGATCTTGCTGATCTGACAAGTACAATTATGGGGGACTGTGCAAATTTTGAACACGCATTTTCCCATACAGTTCCGCAATTCTTTGGAGCTGTTATCTCAACAGGCATTGTTTGTATTGGCTTGTTGATCTTTAACTGGCAAATGGGTCTGGCCCTTCTTTGGGTAGCTCCGATTTCCTTTGCAATCGTAATCCTGTCCCGGAAATGCCAGGAAAAACTTAGCAAAAAGCACATGAACGCTAGATTAGAACTGGCCGAAGGCATTCAGGAATGTTTGGAAACCGTACAGGATATAAAAGCTTGCAATCAGGAGGAAGATTATCTCCGCAAACTGGATGCGAAGATGGATGCTGCGGAAAAGGCACAGATTTCCTCTGAAATGACGACAGCAAGCCTGCTGACAACTGGACAGATGTTCCTGCGGCTTGGTTTGGCAACGGTAATTGTTGTGGGTAACAGTCTTGTGGTAAATGGAGATACATCCCTGTTTACCTATATCCTGTTTTTGATTGCTGCATCCCGCCTGTATGATCCGCTTTCCGGGGCAATGGCAAATATGGCAGAGCTGTTTTCCGTACAACTTCAAGTGGATCGCTTGAAAGAAATTGAAGAATACCCAGAAGAGACCGGCGAGATTGAGATTCACACAAACGGATACGATATTACTTTCGACCATGTCCGGTTTTCTTATGAAAAAGACAAGCCAGTGCTGCGGGATGTTTCATTTACCGCAAAGCAGGGACAAGTCACAGCATTAGTCGGCCCATCCGGCGGCGGCAAAAGTACCGTTGCAAAGCTGGCAGCAAAATTCTATCCGCTGGATGGAGGAAGAATACTTTTAGGCGGAACCGATATTGCCCCACTCAATTCAACCATGCTGATGAAAAATTTCTCTATCGTTTTTCAAGATGTTGTACTTTTTAACAACACCATCATGGAGAATATTCGTGTTGGCAAAAAAGACGCTACGGACGAGGAAGTGATTGCTGCAGCTAAAGCGGCTCAGTGTGATGAATTTATTTCAAAATTGCCGGACGGCTATCAGACGGTGATTGGAGAAAACGGTTCAACATTATCTGGCGGTGAGTGCCAGCGCCTTTCTATCGCCCGCGCCCTTTTGAAAGATGCTCCTGTTATTCTCCTGGATGAAGCTACTGCCTCTCTTGACGTAGACAATGAAACAGAAATTCAAAATGCAATTTCAAAGCTGGTCAAGGGAAAGACGGTTCTTATTATCGCTCATAGAATGAGAACGGTTGAAGCTGCTGATAACATCGTTGTACTGTCGGATGGCATTGTAGTCGAAAATGGAACCCATGAGGAACTTATGAAGGAAAACGGGCTATATCACAGGCTGGTCGATTTGCAGACGGCTTCTGCAAATTGGAAGTTAAGCGTTTAGCTTGCAATAAGGAGGTACTGATGAAACTTCATGCGTCTGGAGAGGACTATCTGGAAACCATCCTTGTTCTCCAAAAGAAACTCGGTATGGTGCGCTCCGTAGATGTGGCTCGGCACATGGGAGTGTCGAAGCCGAGTGTATGTGTGGCGGTCAATACCCTAAAAGATGGCGGCTTTATCACAATGGACGAAGATCACTTTAGCCATCTGTCCAATGTGGGCCGCAAGGTTGCCGAAAAAATCTACGAGCGCCATTGCTTCTTTACTGAGTAGCTTATCGCCGCAGGCGTTGACCCTGAAATTGCGGAGGCGGACGCCTGCCGGATGGAGCATGTAATTAGTTCAGAGAGTTTTGAAAAAATGAAAGCAGCAGTTAAAAAATGAGTATATTATGGACAGATTCTTTAATTGAAAAGAGAGGATACAGAAAATTGCGAAAAGTTCTTTTAGAATTATACCGAAATTAAAGAAATTTTGCGCTGAAAGGACACAAATAAAATTTATAATATATGTTTGGTTATGTGACAGATTGTGTAAGAACTGCAATCTAAAAGATTTTGAAAATGGGATATAGAGCAAAAGAAACCAGCAGTAATAAGATGAGTCTTTGCACTGCTGGTTTTACTCTAAATTCTCACTGGGATTATGCTGAAGTGTTAGAAGTTGTTCCGCCAGATAATCCAGTGTGTTTAATAGGATCTTTCGATTTTCAGGGATACAGGCTTGGAATTTCCCTATGAACCGCTGGATCTCCTCGTCCGCATCAGATATTTCCGGGTTAAACAAAGTGTTGGCAGAAATACCAAGACGTTTGATTAATGGATAGAGGATCTCGTAGGAAGGATTTATTTTTCCTTTTTCAATCATCTGGATTGTTTTAATCGCCACATGGGATTGATCTGCGAGATCTTGTTGTGTAAGATTACAATCGTTTCTTGCCTGGCGAATACAGTTTCCCAGATAACTCAGTTTATCTTTCGGCATAATCATTCACATCACATATATTCTATCTTGCCGATTAAGGTTTTTACATAACCTTATCTTGCATATTTAATAGGCAATATTATGCTGATATAAAATGAATTTATAGCCCTGGTGAAAGGTCAATTAAAAAAAAACGGCTTTTCACGGCAGGGCTTATTTGTGTTTCCCATCTGTGTTCTGCCGTCAGGAGAAACATGGATGGTTTTGTTTTGAAAAAAAGAAAAAGGCTTAGCCTAGATGATCAGTTAAAAAAATTTTATCTGCGGGTGGACTACCGTACACTCTTCAAAGAGCATTATCATACCTATTTCACTGGCATAAAATCCCATATGAAATAAAGCTAAAAAGTAGCGTCAGGAAGCTCAAAAAACTCCCTGGCGTTATTTTTTGTCGAAATTTGTGGAACTTTCTCCATAAACCACGGAACCGTGGGCCACCAGTCATCGGAAAAAGATTCTGATGAAAGGTTTTGGAGAAGTTGGAGAAAAGTTTTTTTAAATACTTTCCCGCTTTTTCGATTTTTTATCAGTTTACCTCCTGTCCTCGCTGTGAAAGGGAGGATCAGACGTCTTTTACTACGGCTTTAAGCAGAGGGGAGGTGATCCCCTTTGAAACTGAACCGTCAGGAAAAAGAAATCGTGCGGAGAAAATTTTGTGCTTACTGCATTAAAGTTCTGCGTGGTGAGGCACTGAATTATCTTGATGAATTGGAGCGGCAGAGAAAGCGGGAAGTAAATTTTTCTGAAATTCTTCAGAAAGATCTGGAGACGCTGTACTGTTGCGATGATTATGATATGGCAGAGAATTTTACAGTGATGGGAAGGCAGGTTCCAGTCCGTGATGAATGGATATGTAAAGCATTGAAGAAACTTCCTATAAAAAAACGGGAAATTATTCTGATGCTTTATTTTCTGGATATGACGGAAAAAGAAATTGCTGCCTGCCTAAAATTAGTGCAGAGTACCGTACATTATCACAAAGATGATTCTTTAAGGCTTATGAGAAAATTGATGGAGTGAATCTACATATGAGATCTAAGAAGCATAGAGAACCGCCGGAGTTTGAAACCATCCAGGCGGCTATAGAGGGTGACGCCGAAGCAATCAATCAGGTGCTTTCCTATTTTCAGCCATTTATCAACAGTGAGTGTAAGAGAGAATACAAGGATGAATTTGGGAGAGTTCATTATGTGGCTGATGAATATATGAAAAGGCGGATGGAGACAAAGCTGATTACAAAAATTCTGGATTTTAAGATCCGGCTATAACCACAGGACAGAAATATTCCCTTTCTATTTCTGATTCTGAACGCACTGTACATTGAAAACTGAATATTTTATCCTGCAGGACGAAAGGAAACAGTAGAGCCGGGCAGCAGATACGCCAGGATGATTCAATCTCAATTTTCGCTTTGCGACATTATGGCGTAAAGTTCATGTTTATAGACAGATACGGAATTTGAAGATGGATAGGAGCGAAGAAATATCATGCTGCGGGCAGAGTGTGGGAACTTTGTGGCGAAGACACTGTTTCTCATAATGATACTTCCGGGGAGGCTGCTCCGGTCTGAAAAGATGGTGAGATACCAATGAGGCTGTTCCCCGACAGCCGCCTGCAGGATTTTTTGCAGTGGCGAAAGGGGAGAATGAAATGGATATAAAAAAATTACTGCGATATACAATGCAGTTGGCTATGTTAAAACAGCTTTTAACAAAGAAATTGATTGATGAAAATGAGTATTCGTTGATACAGAAAAGACTGATGAAAGATTATGGCATTGTTTCCAATATTACCGCTTGACGAATCTTTTGTGCTGATCTATAATAAAATCAACACTATGATAGGAATACAAAAATAAAGGAGCGGAAAATGGAAATAGAGTTGATTAAGGCAAATGAATTTTCTGAAGGCTCTGCCAGAAAACGTGTCGAGCGATTAAGAGTTGCCGCTTATTGCCGTGTAAGTACGGACGATGAAGATCAAATAAAAAGTTATAATTCTATGGTGAGATACTATACGGATCTCATTCAAAATAACAAAGAGTGGATTTTTGCAGGTGTTTATGCCGATAAAGCCATTACAGGAACTAAAACGGATAAGAGAGATGAATTTCAACGGCTGATTCAGGATTGTATGGATGGGAAGATTGATCTAATCATCGCAAAAAGTATCCCACGATTTGCTAGAAATACGCTGGATACTTTAAAATATGTCCGTATGTTGAAAGAGAGAAATATCGCAGTCTACTTTGAAGTAGAAAAAATCAATACCTTAAAAGACGGCGAATTTCTTATGACGATCCTAAGTTCTGTGGCGCAGCAGGAGGTTGAAAATACTTCTGCTTATGTGAAAAAAGGATTAAAGATGAAAATGAAACGAGGAGAACTTGTTGGTTTTCAGGGCTGCATGGGATATGATTATGATGTAGCAACAAAATCCATTTCCATTAATGAGGAAGGCGCAAAAGTTGTCCGCTATATATTTGAACGGTATGTAGCGGGAGCAGGAAGCACTATGATCGCCAGAGAACTAAATGAACAGGGGATAATGACAATTAAAGGAAATCCCTGGGTGTCATCCAGTGTTATGGGAATTATAAACAACGAGAAGTATAAAGGTGACATTTTATTAGGAAAGACATTTACGGTTGATCCGATCTCGAAAAGGCGGTTGGAGAATTTGGGTGAAGAAGATCGGTATTATATACATGATCATCACGAACCGATTATTTCAGAAGAAATGTTCGCCAGAGCGCAGGAAATCAGAAGCCGTAGAAACGGAAACCGTAAGCATGGTGTTACACCGGGAAAAAGAGAAAAATTCAGCCGACAGTATGCTTTTAGCTGTTTGCTGGAATGTGGATTCTGTGGAGCTAATCTTTCACGCAGACGTTGGCACAGCAATTCAAAGTATAAGAAAACGATATGGCAGTGTGTGAAAGCTACGAAAGATGGTAAGCGTTTCTGTCCGGATAGTAAAGGAATCCCTGAGCAGGTGATCGAGGAAGCTTTTGTTGAGTCATATCGGATGCTTTGCAGAGACAATAAGGACGTATTGGAAGAATTTTTGAAGCGTACCGAAAAGGCTCTTGGAGAAAATTCCGTAGAAGATCAGTTAAACAAGCTGCAAAAAAAGATTGATAATCTTTCATACAAGAGAAAGAAGTTGTTGGATAATTATTTGAGCGGCATTGTTGAGCAGGATATTTATGAAGAAACAGACGTAAGTCTCAAAACAGATTTAAGTAATGCAAAGGCTAAGTTGGAGTATTTTCAACAGCAGGCGGATGAAGAAAGTTCGCTGCAAAAAAGGATTGCAGACTTTAAGAAAGCACTGTCTCATAATGAGGTACTGGAAGAATTTGACAGAGGCATATTCGAGAGTATAATTGAAAAGGTAATTGTTGGCGGTTACGATGAAAACGGAGAAAAAGATCCCTATAAAATAACTTTCATATATAAAACAGGATTTAAGAATGAAATTGGAAACGCAAAGGAACGTTTCGACAAGTCTAAGAGCGTAGGGGACAAAGCTAAAGAATTGTGTTCCCATATCGTAAACGAGGTAAAAGATGTGTGTTCCTATGTTAGTGACAACACACGTCGAGACGGTATGCCTTTTGTCCAAACTCCACGAAGCGAAGCATCATGTGAATGTGAGACATGACATGGACGAGATGGATTTAACGGCGGCTGAGAGGCGCTAAAGGTCCAGGGGACCTTTGCCCAGCGCGGACCGAAGCGGAGCGTAGACAGGCTACTTATGAGGAGATAAAGAAAAATCACAAAGAGGAGTGAATTACATGATGTATAATCCACAACTTGATACATTTATCTGCGTTGTAGAAGCTGGAAGTTTTAGTAAAGCGGCAGAAGAATTATATATAAGTGCACCTGCGGTTATTAAACAGATAAATTCTTTGGAAAACAGCTTAAATTTGCAACTATTTGAAAGAACACACAGAGGTCTTATTATTACGGAAGCTGGTAAATCGCTCTATCAGGATGCAAAATATCTGATTCAATATTCAAAAGAATCGTTGATACGGGCGCAGGAAGCAATGAATCATAATGAAGAAATCATTCGTGTAGGAATATCTCCGATGACGCCACCGGAAGTTTTTGTGGAACTTTGGCCTAAGATACAGAAAATATATCCGGAGATGAAGTTTAAATTGATTACATTTGAAAATACACCAGAGAATGCAAGAGAGATACTGGCTAATATGGGAAAGAATATTGATGTGATAGCTGGAATCTTTGATGAAACAATGCTTGAACTCAGAGGCTGTGATGGTACTGAGATTTCAAGAGAACCATTTTGTGTGGCGGTATCAATTCATCACAGGCTGGCAAAAAAAGAAAAAATAACACTTGATGATCTGGCTGGAGAAAATCTTATGCTCATGAAAAGAGGATGGAGTTATTATGGCGATATGCTAAGGGATGATATGATGAAAAATCATCCTGAGATCAATATTGTAGACTTTAATCTGTACAATGTAGAAGCATTTAACCGATGCGAAAACAATAATGAGGTATTACTGGCATTCAAGAGCTGGGAAAGTGTTCATCCACTGATCAGAATCATTCCGGTAGAGTGGGATTATACTATGCCGTTTGGAATTCTTCATTCGAAAAAACCGTCCATTAAGGTTAAGCGGCTGATAAATGCTATTAACAAGGTAAAATAAAAATTGAATACATGCGAGTAGAAACCTAAAGGTTAATACTGAATAACAAAACGAGACTTCTAATGGAGTCTCGTTTTGTTATACTTTAGCTGAAGTGAAAATGGAGGATACTATATGCAGATAAATACAGGTTCATACTGAAAGAAGGTGATGTATTTATGGAAAAGCGGAAATTAGTACTTACAATTATTGGAGTTGTTATTTTAGCAATGGTAATCATGGTATATATCTACTTTTCAAAACCCGGCAGGGATGAAAAGAAGAATCAACAAACAATAAACCAGGTACAGACCGTACAGCAGAAGACAGATGAGAAAAAAGAAAATACAGAAAAAAATACATCCGGAGATGAATTGGAAAATGTTACGCCGGGAAGCGACGAATACTATGGATCAGAACCTTTTAAAGAGGCATACCAGCAGATACATGAGCTTTACAAAGAACAGGGATTATCGGAATCAGAGATTGATAAACTGATGGTACTGGATGTAAAAGATAAAGATTACTTTGAAGGAACACCGGTCACTTATCAGCACGGCGGTGGCTATCTGTTTTGTCGTGACAAAGAAATTATGGGATGGCTGTTCAATCAGTAAGAACCAGAATAAACCGAAAGGTTAAGACTGAAAAACTTATCGAAACTTCTCAAAGGAATCTATCAGTATTATAGTATGAATATAAGATGAATGAAAGAAAACAAGGAGGATACGACAATGGAATATATTTCATTAAATAATGGTGTAAAAATGCCAATACTGGGATATGGCGTATATCAGGTAACAAAAGAGGAATGTGAAAGATGTGTGCTTGATGCTTTAAAAGTTGGATACCGGGCGATTGATACAGCACAGAGTTATTTTAATGAGGAAGAGGTTGGGAATGCAATCCAAAAGTCAGGCATTCCAAGAGAAGAAATCTTCCTTACAACAAAGGTGTGGGTTGAACATTATGGATATGAAGAAGCAAAGAAATCAGTTCTTGAATCCATGAAAAAGTTAAAGACAGATTATCTGGATCTGGTATTGCTTCACCAGCCATTTTCAGATGCTTACGGTGCTTACCGTGCATTGGAAGATCTGTACGATGAGGGAAAAATCAGAGCAATCGGAATTTCCAACTTTTATGTAGACAGAATGGTTGATTTTGCATCCTTCAACCGCATTAAACCTATGGTAAATCAGGTGGAAACCCACATCTTCAATCAGCAGAAAGAGATGAAGGAATGGGCAGACAAATATGATATCCGGTTAGAAGCATGGGCACCATTCGGTGAGGGCAGAGGAGGCACATTTGAGAATCCTGTCATCTCAGAGATTGCAGAAAAATATCAGAAGACTCCGGCACAGGTTATGCTTCGCTGGCATATTCAGAGAGGGGTAGTGGTTATTCCGAAATCAACACACATTGAGAGAATGGAAGAAAACTTTAATGTTTTAGATTTCACACTTTCTGATGAAGATATGAAGACTATTGCAGAACTGGACAAGAAGACAAGCTCCTTCTTCTCGCATCAGGATCCGAATATGGTGGAATGGTTCGTGAAGATGGTTGAGGAAAGAAAAAAGAATAATGACAGTTCAAAAGAAAAAAAGAACTGGTAAGTATAAGAGGAAAAATCAATGAAAGTATTACTTGTCAATGGAAGTCCACACAAAAATGGCTGTACTTATACAGCTCTTTGTGAAGTATCCAGTGCATTAAATGAAAATGGTATAAGTACAGATATTTTCTGGATTGGAAATAAGCCGATTTCAGGATGTATTGCGTGCAGAAAATGTCAGGAAAAAAATAAATGCATTCTAGATGATATCGTGAATGAATTTCTGGAAATAGCAGGGGATTATGACGGATTCGTATTTGGAACTCCGGTACACTGGGGTGGTGCAGGCGGTGCAATCACATCCTTTATGGACAGAGTCTTTTTTGCCGATTTAAACGGCGGCGGCGACAGATTCCGCCTGAAACCTGCCGCTGTGGTAATTTCAGCAAGAAGGGCCGGAACAACTGCCACATGGGATCAGGTAAATAAATATTTTGGTCTGATGCAGATGCCGATCGTTACATCGAGATATTGGAATATGGTACATGGGACGAATCCGGATGAAGTAAAACAGGATCTCGAAGGAATGCAGGTTATGCAGATCCTTGGAAACAATATGGCATATTTCATTAACTGTAAAAATGTTGCGACAAAAATGGGAATTGAAATGCCAAAGGCACCGGATTTTGTATTTACCAATTTCATCCGATAGAAATTAGCGTGACAAACATTTTATACGACAGGAGGTAACCTTAGAATGAAAACAAAGAAAATAGCAGCAGTACTCTTAACATTCATCATGGCAATTGGTTTGATGGCAGGATGTGGAGCAAGCAATACAAACCAGTCTGCTTCTAATAATGACAGCCATTCTACAAGTACAAACCAGTCTGGAAATGAAGAAGCGGATACAAATTCCGAAAACACTACAGATACAACAGGAAATGGAAAAACATTGGTTGTATATTATTCAGCTTCAGGAAATACAAAAGATGTTGCTGAAAAGATAGCAAAAATTACAGAGGCAGATCTGTTTGAAATAGAGCCTGTGGAGCCATATACAGATGATGACCTTGACTGGACAGATGATGACAGCCGGGTGTCAAGAGAACATGATGATGAGAGCTTAAGAGATGTGGAACTGGTGTCTACAACAGTTGATAACTGGGATTCATATGATACGGTATACATTGGCTATCCTATCTGGTGGGGAATTGCAGCATGGCCGGTAGATAACTTTGTAAAAGAGAATGACTTTACAGGAAAAACAGTCATCCCATTCTGCACAGCAGCGACCTCGGGAATCGGTGACAGCGGTAATCTTCTGGAAGAGATGACAGGAACAGGTGACTGGAAAGAAGGGGAACGATTCCATGGTGGAGCGTCTGAATCAGATATCAGTTCATGGATAGACAGTCTTGGATTATAAAAGAATATAAAAATATTTGGAGGAATCGTAATAAAGAGAGACTTCTGTCCGGAGTCTCTTTTTCTTATACTTACAGTAAAGTTTGAAATATAGAAAAGGAAGATAAAATAGACTGGAAGAAAAAATGATTTCTTTATCTTCGCTGCTTCTGGAACAAGTGATTTTGCATATCATGCATTTAAAGCTCAAATCATGGCAATGGCGCAGGATTCAGATGGAATGTTTAAGTTCGCGAATAATGAGACAGACGGTAATCTTTCTTTTTTGGAGAGAGAAGGTTATGAACATGATCAGAAGGCGTGTGATGAGTACACGTATAATGGACTACGATTTTTCTGGAATGAACAGTGAGATAAGGATTTCAGTAATAGGAAAGAAAGGAATAGATATAAAAATGAAGAAAATGTTAGTTGTATATTATTCCTGGTCAAATGGAAATACAAAAAAAATTGCAGAGCAGCTGGCAAATAAGACAGGAGCAGATATCGCAAGAATCGAAACAGCAGAGCCATACAGCGGCAGTCATGAAGATGTGGTTGAACAGGGAAAAAGAGAGGTAGAGGCAGGCTTTATGCCTCAGATCAATCCGATATCTGTAAATCTTGCTGATTATGATGTGATTGCTATCGGTGCTTGAGTTATAATTGGGACAAGTTAGAAGAAACCCAGTAAAATCAAGGGGTTGGAACTAATTTAGTCCTTATTTTTATACCTTTAAATCGGTACAGGATAGGGCAGCGCTGACATATCAATCCGAAATATGACCATTACATAGAGCAGTTCAGATTCATGGGCTGAGTGTGCTTTGTGTACCCAAGAGAGGTGAAAATTGAATAGTAATAATTTTAGGTAGGACTAAATTAGCTTTGCACTGAAAAGTGTATCCGGCTGTTTGTCCTGCCTTTTTTATTGGAAATGAGCAGGAGATGGCAGAAAAGAAGCTGATTTGGTCTGAATGTAAGTCATCTCGCAAAAAGAGAGGTGGCTGTATATGGAAGTATTGTCTTATGAAAGCAAGAGCAGAGTGTGATCGAATATAAATCGCTGGCAGATATTTCAGAGACAAGGAAAATAGGATAGAAACACAAACCGAAAGGTACGGGTAGCTGTATGAACAAAATTAGTAAGATTTGGAGGAACAGAAAAATGAATAACAAGTTAGAAGTAATAGGAATTGATCACGGCTGGTCAATGATGAAAACCGTAAGCGGGCTTGTTACTAAACTAATTGTCCATTACGGATGGTCTGGTTACAGTCACGTCACATTAGACGGTGGTTTAGTCGGTTCAAGTACACAGTTTGTATTAAATTAAAAAAGGAAGTTAAGTATGAAGAAAGTCTTTACATTTTTTCTCGCAATGGCAATTATATTTGGAATTTCTGGTTGTGGAAAGAAAGAATATATTGTTTTTCCTTTTTCTGCATCAGATGTTGTGAAAATTGAAACGTACTATTCTAACTCAGAGGCAGACACCAAGGAAAAAACGCTAACAGAAGAAGCGGATATTGACTACCTATATACGTTTTTTTCTGAGCTGCCTGTGAAAGATGCAAATTCAGATTCTACTAACGACGGTAGTACAATAAAATTCGTGTTTGATCTTTCAGATGGGACGAATTACGAACTTGTTTACATTGGTATTGCAACAAAAAAGGGATACCTACAATCTGAAACTTCTGATTTTTATTATTTTACATCTTCTGACATCATTGGTGTTTGGGCAAACTTATCTAAGATGCGGCTTGACTTTTAACAATCCCTACGATTGGAAACAGCTTAGCACAAAAAACGCGGGGCGCAGCAGTCATCATCGGCTGCCGCGCCCGCGTCATCTTTTACTCTGCGTCTGAAAGCGTCATGGTGAACTGCGCTTCCTCAAATGCTGCGTCGGTTATGTTTTGCAGTTTATGGATCGTCTGCTCTGCCAGCGGACGCATAGCTGCGTCCATATCCGGCAGTGCGTCGGAAATCGCCGCAATCGTTCTGCGGCAGTCGTGCTTGTGGTAAATGCAGATGGTTGATTGAATACGTTCTTTTACTTCTGATGCGGAAACACCTTGTTGATGTGCAATCGCTTTAAACACCTGTTTTGTATCACGTTTTTTGATACCAAATATCTAACCACAATCTTTTTGACTAAATTATTTCCATTTGGTAATACCCAAAAACGTGAACAGAAAAAGACGCTAATGTATATACTATTCTAATTACTAACTAGGATGGGATTGATGATGCCCATATATATTATGTGAATAGGAAAGAGTATGTTGATTGGGCAGTTAAGGTGCTTACAGTCGTTCGAAGCGTATGGAGCACGTTTTCAGGTGAAGGAGCGAGCGAATGGAGAGAATCGGTTCACAAAGAATTTATAAAAACAGGAATAACTCCTAAAGATTATTTGGATTTTGTATGTAGTATTTTGCACATAAGCAGAAAAGTAAAAATAATTCTTCTGGATGGGACAGTCCAAGAGGCAAAGATATTAGATTTTCTTGATATGAGTTATGATTTGACGGATGGGCGAA
>ENA-OPLX01000093-OPLX01000093.1-human-gut-metagenome-genome-assembly--contig:-NODE-93-length-66644-cov-2.751145_pt1 | contig 66644 bp, 60 predicted proteins | sample MGYA00241447_ERZ501726 | MGnify/ENA primary metagenome ERZ501726 (study PRJEB25962, sample SAMEA2042617) | human gut metagenome | biome: human gut; feature: human-associated habitat; material: faeces...
GTAAGCTTTGCCAGAATAATGGTTACTATTGCGTAAAAAGCTGAATATAAAAAGTAAAGAAGAAGCAGGCTTTTTACTCTCCGCTTTATAAAATCTGCAACATTATCCAGATATTTTTCTTTAAAAAGCATTCCTGATATAAAGAAAAACAAGGCAAGCTGGAACGAATACGGCGGAAACATATCAAAAAAACGAAATTCCAGATGACCTGAAACAACCAGTACTATTGCCAATGCTTTTAGTATATTAATCTTGTCAGAAAAAATTTTGTCCATAAGTATATTATACAAAAAAAATATATATACATTTACCCCTCCCTGTGATACGATTAATTCAAAATTAAAGGGAGAAGAGAATGAACACAGCCGAATATTTAGTAAAAAAACTTGAAGAACTCGGGGTTAACGAATTTTTTGGACTTCCGGGAGATTATAACTTTAATTTATTATACGCAGTAGAAAATAATCCGAATACATGCTGGATTGGATGTACAAATGAGCTTAACGCCGGTTATGCTGCTGACGGGTACGCAAGAATGCGCGGTTACGGTGCGCTAATTACAACTTACGGAGTCGGGGAACTCAGCGCTATGAACGCTATTGCAGGAAGTTTGGCAGAAAATGTGCCTGTTATAAGTATTGTTGGGGTGCCTGCTACTAAAACAATTGAAAATAAAACCTGTGTGCATCATAATTTTCAGGATGTAGATTATCACGCATGCTATGAGGCTCACAAACATGTGACTGCTGCTGCAGCTTTTCTTACAAGAGATAATGCGAAAATGGAAATAGACAGGGTTTTAAAAACTTTTGTTAAAGAAAGAAAACCCGTATACATTGCTGTTCCGCTTGATATTGCAAAAATGGAAATTTCTGACAAAGAGGTTTCTTATGACTGGATTAGTGATGAAGAAACTTTGAGGCTCGTTTCCAACAAAATCGCTGCAAAAATTAACAATGCACAAAAACCTGTTATTCTCGGAGATTTGCTCGTAAAACGCTTCGATTCAAGAATTGAGTACAAAGAATTTGTTGAAAAAACAAGAATTCCAACTACAAACTTCCTTATGGGAACAAATCTCATTGACATGGATTATGACCTCTATCTGGGAGGTTACTATGCAGGTTTTGAAAATCCTACGGCTGAAAAATATGTTAATGAAACAGACTGTCTTATTGCAGTAGGCCCTGTTTATACTGATTTGAATGCATTCGGGTTTAATCTGCCTTATAAGATTAATAATCAGATTGCAATATATGGAACGCATACATATGTTGAAGGTGAAAAATATGATAATGTTAAGATGAGTGATGTTCTTGAGGCGGTTACAAAACTTGTTGATTCAAAGGATATGAAAATCCTAAAACCTGCAATAGGTTATGAACACAAAGCCTCCAGCCCAGACGCATTAACGTCTGAATATATCTATCCGCGTTTGCAGGAATTTATAAAAGATAATGATATCATTGTTGCAGAAACTGGGATAATTCCTCACGGTGTTGCTCCAATGAAATTCCCTGCTACAGCTGAACTTCAAACACAAACCCTATGGGGCTCTATCGGATGGGCAACTCCGGCTGCTCTCGGGGTTTGTCTTGCAAAACCTAAATCAAGAGTTATTTTAATTACAGGAGAAGGCTCGCATCAGCTAACAGCGATGGAAATCGGAAATATGCTTAGAAGAGGGGTTAAACCTATTGTTATTGTTTTAAATAATAAGGGCTATACAATTGAAAGAGTACTTTCTGAAACTCCGAAAGATTGTTTCAATGATATTATGCAGATGAATTATTCGAAGTTTGCAAGAGTTTTTGAAGGTGATGTATGGTCGACAAAAGTTAGCACGGCTGATGATTTTGATAAGGCGCTTAAAGTCACACAAATTATGAATAAAATGTGCTATATTGAAATCTGTACAGAAGCAATGGATATGCCTAAGCTTACGCAGGATTTGATTGCTAATTTAAAATCAAAAGCTCCTAAAATAGAAGCTGTCAAAAAAGAAGAACCGGTTAAACTTGAAAACTCCGGCAGCATGGCTTTTGAAACAACTGTACATAAAGGATTTACGGAGGAATAATGGCTGGATTGTTTGTTATATCAGGTTCTTCCGGTGTTGGAAAAGGTACTGTTATTAAGGAGTTTTTGAAAAAACATCCGGATTTCAAGCTCTCTGTATCCTGTACTACAAGAGGTATGAGGCAGGGGGAAGTTCACGGGGAAAATTATTTCTTCCTAACACAGGAAGAGTTTAAGAACTGTATACAAAATGATGAATTTCTCGAGTGGGCAGAGTTTTCCGGAAATCATTACGGAACAAAAAAAAGTTTCGTAGAGGAGTGCCTTAAAAAAGGTGAAAATTTGATTCTGGAAATTGATACAAAAGGGGCGCTCAATGTAAAGAAAATTATGCCGGAAGCTGTTTTGATTTTTATTGCTCCGCCTTCTCTTGAAGAGTTAGAGGCTCGTTTGAGAGGCAGGCATACTGAAACTGAAGAAGCTATACAGAAACGTTTGGCGTCAATTAAGCTTGAGATTGAAAACTCTAAAAAATTTGATTATCAGGTGGTGAATGATACTGTAGAAAATGCAGTTTTAAATCTTGAAAAAATTCTGCTGTAAAAAAAGCCGGAGGGATAGTCCTTACCGGCAATGTTTGTTTTAATACCAAACCTTACATCTATTAGTTTCTGATGCCAAATACCCTGAGTATTAAACGGTCAACAGCTCTTAACTTGTCTTCCGGGCTGTTAAATACTTCATCAGTAATTCCGTTTTTATATTTCTCAAGTTCTTTGTATGCGCTCGGGCTGTTGCTTCCATACAGTTCGCAATAGTCAAGTACAGCTTTGATAATATGGTTTATTAATTCTTTCTGCTGTTCTTTTTCTCTGCCGTATTCTGTTGCAATTTGTTCAAGAATGTTATCTGTACCCCAGCCTTCTTCTGCTGCATAGGCTTTTATTACGCTGTAAACATTTTCTTTATCTATTTTGTTTATATTATCAACTGCAGTATCCCATTCATCCTTGTCAGTAGACCACATTAAGTCAGTTGCTATGTCTTTACCAATCTGGTCTGCACCATCAACTTCATGAACTTCAAATTTCTTTTCGTATTTTTCTTTTAGCTTTCTTTCTTCCTCTTCTTTTTGAGTTTTTGCTTCTTCTGCTTTGCGTTCCTCAGCCTTTTTCTGTTCGTCTTCTGTTGCAATATTAGAATCGCTTATTGTTGAAAAACTGCCGTTTGCAATATAGTCTTTGAATGGTGTTTTGCTGCCGTCATTGCCAACAACAATTCCATTGGCAGTAACATATTTGCAATCCAATTTCATTAACTTATTATCTTTAACGATAAAATACTGTCTATTACCATTTTCTTGTTTGCCTTTTGAACGATAGAGAACTGCACCGCCAAACTGCTGCTGGCATTTAACAAGTGTACCTGCTTTAACAAGCTCATCAACGCGGGTTAATGTATTATTGTAATCAATAATATCCTGTGCAGAAACTTCTACTGCATCAGCCTTAACCTGTTCAAGTGTTTTGTTAGTGCCGTCTGCCATTGTGCATTTGCCGTCTTTATCAATAGATTTAACATCCTTAAGTTCAACAAGTTTGTCGTCCTTAATTGTATAGAAGTGTGCAGGTTCATTTGATGAAGTTACAACTGATTGGAAAACTCCTTCTTTTGCTGTTTGTTTTAAGTTTTCTTTTTCAACTAACTTTTCAACTTTTTCTTCTGCTGTTTCACTTACTTCGTCAATGTCTGAAACTTCTTCAACTTCCTCTGTCGGAACATTATCTGTTTCAACGCCGTCTAGTGAAATGCCTTCTTTTCTTAAATCTTCTTTTGTTGATTTTAATACTAAATCGTCGTTTACAATATCTCTGTCGCTTGATGAAATGTCGTTAAGGAAACTGTATTTTGTATTTATTGTATTTCTAATTCTTTCTGCTTCCATCATTCTGAGCATTGCATAAAGTTTGTCGAATTTATCTGCAAGAGCTTCAAGGTTAGCTTTTGTAAATTCTTTAGGTGCTTTTGTTGCATTAGTCAAAGCTTTTGATAATTCTTCTGTTGCTTTATCTAAATTAGTAAAGTTTCCATCAACACTGCCCTTGAAGTCTTCAACTTTGTTGATTAAAGACATAGAAAGATTTTTTACACCTTCAATATGCAGTGTTCTTTCACTTTCTTCTGCTGGAATATGTTGAGCAACTAATCTAATAATACCTCTGTTCTCTTTATCAGAGTGGTTGTCATTCCAATAACTTACAATTCTCAAAATCTGTGCGTTGTTTTCACTTGCACTGATTTGAGCAAGCAAATCGCCTTTTCCTAATTTGATGTCCTGTTCAAGGCTGTTTAATTCTTTTTTGAGCTTTTTATCATATTCTTTATTTGTGCCGTTGAAGTTGTAACCAGCTTCGTCCAGCATTATTTTATACTCTGGTAATTCAAGTAAAGCTTTTTCTAATTTAGTTTTATCAAGAGATTTGTATAAATCTTTTAATGCTTCTAATTTTTCTTCTGGTTTGCCTGATTTATTTAATGCAGCATTAATCTTATCTAAAAGAGCCCGGCTTATAGTATTATTTTTTGTACCGATTTCTTTGTATTTGTTTATAAGAGCTTTTAAAGCATCGTATTCAGCGTTTCCAGCAGTGCTGCCGCCGTTGTTTCCACCGCCCCACGGATTAGTCCAATTGTTCCAAGGCATATTATTAAACCAGTTGCCACTATTAATACCATTCATCCAGTTTCCATTCTGGAATGACTGCATTGTTTGCTGAATAGCAAGCATCGGGTTAAGAAGATTATTGCCCCATACGCCGAATTCCGGATATGTATAACCTATTGACGGGTCAAAGTTAGGTGTCATATACATAATTGAATTAGCTTTTGATTTTTCACCAAGCTGATTCCAAAGAATATTAATAGAGCCGCTCGGGGTGCTCATCGCAAGATCAAAATTTAAACTTGAATAATGAAACATATTAATATCCTCTGTTTATACTCTTATATATATAAAGTATGACGCTAATAAAAAATTGCCTTTTTTGTAAAGCTTTGTAAACTTTTCTAAAATTTGTTAATATAAAACAGATATACTCTTGTAATAATTTCTTTATATGATATAATAAAGTCCTGCAGGGGTAAATGTAAGGGTAATGTGTAAGCTTAACTACTCCGCCTATTTGAATAAAGGAGGAAACATGGCAAGAGTATTAATTTCAATGTCTAACGATTTTCTTAGCAAGGTAGATAATGTGGCAAGCTCTGAACAACGAACAAGAAGTGAACTAATCAGAGAAGCTCTTCGTGTTTATATCAAAAGAAACAAAATTTCTAATAACTTGAAAGCAGAAGAAAATGCCACTATATTAACAGAATTGCTTGGCTAGCCGCTTTGTCTGCTCCGGTGCATATTAAGAAAATAAAAACTGACTCAGATTTTGAGTCAGTGTAAGTTTTCTCTAATAATTTTGGGAGGAGATTTGGGGATAGTTGATACATGGCATGCTACTATAAATTTCAAAATCATGATATGTCATGTCAAGAAAATTTTACAAAAATTTACAATTTGACAAAAGTTTTGAATGCCGAATTCACTTATTCACTTTAGAAAACTATTATAGTAATATATTATTATGAAGAAAAAATTTTTAGGGACAGTTTGTTGTTTAGCACTATGTACTATCATAGGCAGTTCTAATGTTTTTGCAGCTCCGGCTGGAGCTTTTGGAGAACATTATGAAGCCGCTCAAAATTATTTGATGCAGAATCAGTACTCTTCATCTATTGTTGAGTTCAGAAAAGCTTTGAGAATTAATTTTCTGGATAATTCAGCGAGGATAGGGCTTATAAATGCTTATCTTGCAAGGGCTACATATTATGCAAATCAGGATAAAAATTACGAAAAAGCCGCTAATGATTTTAGAAGTGCTATATTTTATCTAAAAATATACCCGAATAAAGAACAGGCTGTTCAGAATTCTGCCGGCATGATAACCTCAGCTGCAGAAAATTTAAACCAGTGTTTAAAGGTAATAAGTTTTGATACAACCGCCGGTTCCCGTTATAAAGAAGCTGAAGAATTGCGCGCGGCAGGTAATTTCTCTGCTGCTGCATATGAGTTTTCTAGAGCTGCACAGAGTGAAAAACTTGCTGCTGACTCTAATGCGCAAATTGCAGATTTGCTAAAACTTCTGGGCAACGAGCCGCGTTCTGCTGATTATTATAAAATTGCTCTTGACTTAAAGCCGAATGACGGCGTACTTAGAATGAAATATGCAAGAACTCTTGATAAACTTGGACGATATGACGAAGCTGTCGTTCAGTATAATGAGGCGCTTGCTAATTCTAAAGGCGATCAGGAAGTTTTATACGCTTTAGAAAGAATTTATTTGAAAAAACTCGCTCAAACTCCAAGTGATGCGGAGCTCAATGCAAATATTGGAGCTATAAAACAGGCTCAGGGAGATTTTGAAACGGCATTAAGCTATTATGGAAAAGCTGAACAGCTTAATCCGTCTAACGTTACAACAAGATTAAATGTCGGTACTTTATTCCAGCAGAGAAAAGAGTTCCAGAAAGCAATTCAATCTTATGATTCTGTATTAACGCTCTATCCTAATAATACTCAGGCTCTTTTATATAAAGCGCAGGTTTATAAAGAAATGGGAGATGGCAAGACTGCAATGGGACTTTACAAAAAAGTTCTGGCAATTGACCCTTCAAACGTGGCTGCAAAAGATGAAATTGCTATGGTAATGAAAGACACAATGAGTCCTTCGGAATATATTGCATATCTATCTCAAAACGGCAGTAGTGATGAATTGTATGATTATGCATATAAACTTCATAAGGAAAATAAAATTGATGAAGCTATTTCTGCATACAAATCATCAATTTCAAAAAATTCTTCTAAGGTTGATGCGTATGTAAATCTTGCAATATGTTATGCCTCAAAAGATGATTATAATAATGCCGTAAGTATTTTAAACACAGCAAAAGAAAAATTCCCTGCAAATAATCTTGTTTTGAAGACGCTGCAGAACGTTCAAAAGGATTCAACTTCTACGAAGCTAGCCTCTGCTTCTTCAAGCTACGAAGCTAAAGATTATAAAATGGCTGTACAGCAATACCTCGCAATAAATCCGGCAACAGAAGATTCTATGCTTGGAGCTGCTGCATCTTACCAGGCTATGGGGGATTACAACAGCGCTATAGAATATTACAAACGAGCAGAAAAATTGAACCCCAATAATACTGAAACTCCTTATTATATAGGGTACTTGTATTCAGAACAAAAAAATTGGGCTCTTGCAGAGGCATATTTGAAAAAAGCTTTACAGCTAAACCCTCAATCAGATGCAAAAGAATTGCTTGCATATGTCGTACAAAACGGTTCACTTACTGTTCTTAACGAAGGCATAGATTTATATGAAAAGAATAATTATCAAACTGCGCTTCTAAAATTCAATGAAGTTTTGAAAAAAGAAGCAAATAACGCTTACGCTTATTATTATAGAGGGTTGATTTATGATGAGCAGAAGCAGCCAAAACTTGCTATAAATGATTACTTAAATGTTTTGAAATATTCTAACGAATTTCCTATAGCTAATTATATGCTTGCTGTAGATTACGACACTCTTTCGAATTATAAAGAAGCATTCAAATATTATCAGAAGTTTATTTCATCATACTCAACGGATGATGAATATTTGAAATACGCAAAAAGCAGGTTGGAAGAATTGAGACCATATGCAAGTTAGGGATTTAATTTCAAGCAGGGTATCTCTTGCTCCAATGGCCGGAATAACTGATTATGTATTGCGTTCTCTTGTAAGAGAATACTCAAAAACCTGCTTGTTAACAACAGAAATGATAAGTTCAGAAGCTCTGACGCAGGTTAAGGATACAGATATTGTTGCAAGGGATGAAAATCATTCTCCTATTTCATATCAGCTAAGCGGCCACAAGCCTAAAATGATTGCAGAATGTGCAAATTATCTGCAGAAGTATGCTGATATGATTGATATAAATATGGGCTGTCCTGTTAATAAAGTTGTAAAAGGCACAGATGGATGTGCATTGATGCGTAATGTTGATTTAGCTCAAGAAATTGTAAGAACAGTTAAAGCTGAAATTTCAATTCCATTGAGTGTAAAATTCCGTTTAGGATATACATTTGACGAATTAAATTTTGTAGAATACGGACAAAAAATGCAGGAAGCAGGGGCTGATTTCATTACAATTCATGGTCGTACCCGTTCGCAGATGTATGGAGGCAAAGCTGATTGGAAAAAAATTGCAGAACTTAAGCGTAATGTTGATATTCCAGTTTTTGCAAACGGTGATGTTGTATCGATAGAAACCGCTGTTCAGTGTCTGGAAGAATCAGAAGCTGATGGCATTGCAATAGGGCGTGGTGCGCTGGGTGATCCATCTTTACTTTATAGAGTTGAAAGATATATTAATGCGGGGGAATATTTGCCTCATCCAACATTAGAAGAAAAAATTGAAACGCTAAAACATCATCTAAAAAAAGAGGTCGAGTTTAGAGGAGAAAATGTCGGTGTAAAATTCTGCAGAAAGTTTATACCGTATTATTTAAACGGTTTTCAAGGTGCATCAAGATTGCGTGGAGAACTTATTCTAATTGATAATCTGAACGAGATTTTTTCAAGGCTCGATAAAATATTAGTTAGTGTTTAAGTCCGTTATACCAGTCAAAAGCCGGCATTTCGCCTTTACCTTCGGGTTTTATTTTTATAATACGTAAAAGTCCTTTGCCTGTTTTAACGTCAATTCCGAGCTTTGAAATCCTGACAAAATCGCCAATGCTGCCGTTTGTTTCATCATTTAATGGCTCAGTATTCAAAACCTTAATTATTTTGCCGTTAAATTCGAAAAACGCACCAGGGCATTTGTAAACCCCGCGAACTAAATTATGAATTTCCTCAGCAGACTTATTCCAGTCTATTTTGCATTCTTCTTTTTTAAGCTTGTCTGCAAAACAAAGTCCTTCTTCGCATTGAGGAGTTGGCTTCAATGTGCCGTCTTTAATTCCTGTTAAAGTCTTTTCTAAAAGCTCTGGAGAATAAGCTGCACAGAGTTCAAACAGCTCTATACAATTCATGTTTTTAGTGATTTCAATAGGAAGCTTCATGCAAATGTCGCCGCAATCAAGCCCTAATTCTGTAATCATAGTGCATATACCTGTTTCGGTCTCCCCGTTAATAATTGCGCGTTGTATAGGATTTGCTCCGCGGTATTTTGGAAGTAATGAAACATGAAGGTTTATTGTTTCGTATTTAGGAATATCCAGAACTTCCTGCGAAAGAATCTGGCCGAATGCAAAAGTTACGAAGAAATCAGGTTTTAATTCTTTTAATGCTTCAATAATTTCCGGTTCTTTTCTGATTGATTTTGGCTGAAATACTTTAATACCTTTCTCCAGCGCAAATTGTTTTATCGGGCTCGGTGTAAGCTTATGTCCTCTGCCTGATGGTTTATCGGGCTGTGTTACAACTGCAAGAACTTCAAATTTATCAGAATTATAAAAATGTTCCAGGGATTTTAAACCAATATCGGGTGTTCCAAAAAATACAATACTAATCATTCTTTTCTTCACTTTTAACTTTTTGTTTTAGTAGTTCTTCAATTTTTGCTTCTAATTCCGGTTCATCAAGCAGTTTTTCAATTTGAATTGGTGGCAGGTTAAATTTTTTCAGAACTTCTTCTGCTTCAAATCTGTTTATAACGTGATCAATGAAAAGAATTCCGTCAAGGTGGTCAAATTCATGCTGAATTGCTCTTGCAAGCAGGCTTCCATCTTTTGCTTCCAGAACAAAAGAACGTCCATTCCTATCCATTGCTTTTACCATAACATCAGAATATCTTCTAACATCAGTAAATGCTTCAGGAAAGCTAAGGCAGCCTTCGTGGCTTATTACAGCACCTGATTTTTTTATGATTTTAGGGTTTATAAATACTATTGGATTTAAAGGCTCATTTCCTGTCGAAACATCAATTACAAATACTCTGTAGTTCTCTCCAATCTGGGGTGCAGCAAGCCCGACACCGTTTTGAGCGTACATTGTATCCAATAAATCTGCAACCAGATTTTTAACTTTTTGTGAAACCTTATGAACTTCTTTGGACGGCTGTCGCAAAGAGTCTTCTCCATATCTGACAACTTTTCTTATAGACATATTTTCTTCCTCTGGTTAAATTGTAGCATAAAAAAGAACATTTTTCTAAGAATGACGTTATAATTGTAGTATGAAAAAACTTTGTGCAATAATTTGTTTATTTTTTATTTCCGGAGTGCAGGTTTTGGCAGCTTCAACAAAAATATATGATGAAAATGGTTTTAGGCTGGGAATTTGTACGAAAAATGGAGAGATATATGAGGCATTTGATTTAGACGGCAAGCCTATTACAAAGGATGCATTGAACAATCCTGTCCCTTCCAAAATTCTTTATTTTTATGATATTAGCGGTAATTTAATCCGGTTTTCTAATGAAAAGAGGACTATAGCACCTGTAAATATAGAATACAATAATAAACTTTATAAAGGCCCGATTTATAGCCGCAGGGAATTAACGTTTTAAAACCCAAAAATCTTTTTGGAATAACACAAGAATTGGTATTAATTCTAGTCTGCCAATAAGCATATCAAAAATTAGTATCAATTTAGTCAATGCATTCAGAGGAGCAAAACTTCCCAGCGGGCCGATAGCACCAAATCCCGGGCCTATGTTTCCTACTGCGCTGACAGCTCCGGTCAATCCAATAGTAGTATTTTGTTCAAGAACAGCTATTAAAAATGCGGAACCCCCCAGTATTACAAAATAAAAAGCAACAAACATTAAAGTCTGATCAAGAATTTCCTTAGGCACAGAGTAACTTCCTGTTTTGATATTACAAACAGCTTTGGGATGTAGAATTTTAGTCATCTCTGTTTTTATAATTTTAAAGACCAGAAGCCATCTCATAACTTTTAATCCGCCTCCGGCCGAACTTGCACAGCTGCCAAAAAGCATTATTGCAAATAAAAGGAGCTTGCTTGTGTAATCCCATTTTGTGTAATCTACACTGCAGAAACCTGTTGACGAAACCAGAGTTGAAACATTAAAAAACGAGTGTGTTATACTTCCTGCAAGGTCATAATGCATATTAAAGAATAAAGAAATACTGAGTAAAATACCAATTAAGAAAATTGCAGAGAAATAAGTCCTGAATTCTTCATTTCTAAATAAAACCAGCGGGTTAAGTTTAACCCACGCTTTGTACTGGAGATTGAAGCTTACACCTGCAAAAAACATGAAAAATGCTGTAATCCATAGTAATGGATAAGAACATCCAATCATACTCTGGCTGTTTGGAGAAAGTCCTCCTCCAGAGATTGAAGATAATGAGTTACAAACGGCTTCAAAACCGCTCATTCCATTAAGTTTTAAAAAAACTATCTCAATTAAAGTTAAGCCTGCATAAACTTTCCACAAAGCAGCTGCCGTACTTTTTATTCTAGGAGTAAATTTATCCTCGGTAGGTCCGGGTGCTTCTGCAAAAAACATTTGTCGTCCGGCAATTGCAAATTGCGGCAGAATTGCAATAAATAATACAATAATTCCCATTCCGCCCAGCCATTGTGTAAAGGAGCGCCAGAAAAAAACAGTATTTGGATAATTGAAGTGTGTAAGTATTGTCGAACCTGTTGCCGTAATTCCGGATGTTGCTTCAAATAAAGCATCAACAGGATTTATCCCGAAAAATAAATAAGGTATTGAAGCCAGAATGATGGCAAAAATCCAAGAAAAACTAACAACACAGAGCCCTTCAGATTTTTTTATATCATTTATTGATTTAATCTGGGCAATTCCGCTGATAACCTTTTTTATTGTTATTGATATCATAAGAGCAGCTGCTCCTGTTAATAAAAACGGCAGCACAGCACCGGTTTCATGATAATAAAGCGCTACTAATACAGGCAGCATCAGCATAAAACTAAAATACATTATTGTCAGACTAAATGAGTATGCCAGATAATTTAATCTCATTCAATTTCCTCGAAAAATTCTTTTATATTTGGCGCATTTTCACTTGTTGTAAATATTATGAGATTATCACCACCCATTATTTGTGTTGCACCGTTTGGTATAATTATTCTCTTCCTGCGCTGAATAACTCCTACAATCGCCTTTACAGGAAGTTTTAATTCCATAATTTTTTTTGTTTGGTAATTTTCAGGGATTTCTATAACCAGTACTTCTCCTTTTCCCTGTTCTACAGTTGCCAGAATACCAATGTTTGTTTCTTTTATATTATTTTTTATTTCATTAAGCGCTGCTGTTCTGGAAGAAATTGCAATATCAATACCAACCCGTTCAAATAATTCTACGTTTGTAGTCTTGGAAACTCTTGATATTACTCTGCTTGCACCCATATGTTTAACGAGGAGTGAGCATAAAAGATTCTTTTCATCATTGTTTGTTACACTTACGACTACATCAGAAGAAGCAATATCTTCTTCATTTAACAACTCTAAATCAGTTCCATCCCCATTAATAATTAATGTGTTATTAAGTTCCTGTGATAAATACTCACATCTTGCTGTATCTTTTTCTACAATCTTTAGATTGAGCTTTAGATTTTCCAAATTTTTAGCAAGTTTTAAACCAACATTACCACCGCCTATAATAGTTACATTTTTTACGAACTCTTTTTCGTGGAAAAATTTACCGGCAAGTATATCGAGCGAGTTTGATAATCCCATAAAAATAACTTTATCATCTTCATGCAAAATTGTTTCTCCATTAGGTATAAATAATTCGCAATTTCTTGTAATACCGACAATAACAGTATCTTTAGGAAACTCGCAATTTTTAATCATCTGATTAACAAGAATAGAGTTTTTTGCAATCCTATATTCAAGCAAACGTGCCCTGCCATCAGCAAAATGTTCAACATCCAAAGCTTTTGCAACAGTGATAATTCTAAAAATTTCCTGAGTTAATAGTTCTTCCGGCCAGATTACATTATCAATATAAAAATCACAGTTATATTCTGCATCCTTTGCAAGCCCGAGAGAATATTTGTATTCTTCTTTGCGAACAAAGCAGATTGTTTTAACGGTACTTATTCTTTTGGCAGTTAAACATGCAACAATATTGAGTTCGTCAGAAGCTGTACAGGCAATAAATACATCCGCAGATTTAATCGAAGCTTGTTTTAATACCTCTATATTTGAACCATTCCCCGGTACAAACCCGACATCCAGCTTATTAAATGCGTCTACTCTGTTATGTTCATCATCTATAACAGTAATGTCGTTTTCTGTATATAACTCAGAGGCTATCATTGAACTAAGTTCATTTGCACCAAAAATAATTATCTTCATAGGAGATATTTAACTTCAAAAACCCTCTAAAGTCAATTTTAATCCAATTGTTTCACTGTTGCGACAATTTTTCCAATAAGTATTAATTCTGCAGCAGATTTCCCATTTATAGTTCTGATTCTGTATTCAGGATTGTCAGACTTAATAATAATCTCATCAAGGTTTTTTGATAAGCGTTTTACAAAAAATTCATTATTAAAACAAAATACATAAATTTTATTGTCCTGAATCTGGTTTCCGTTCCAGTGTTCTACAATAAGCTTATCGCCATTATCAATAGTAGGCGACATACTATTTCCGGAAGCATTAATCATAGAATATAATTTATTTTTTGAATACCCGCTTATCATTGATATCGGTATAGGAAGTTTCGTTTTTTCGCTCGAAAAGACAATGCTGCCATTTCCGCAGCTTGCAAAAACATCTGTATAATAATCTATATAAGCAATATCATCGGTTACCGAACTGAAAATACTAATCTTAAAAAATTCCTCAACCCGTCTGATTTCGCTAACTGTAACTTCGCTCTGAGTTTTTATTCTGTTGCTGATTGTCTGGCGTGTTATGCCGAGGCTGTCAGCAAGCATTGACTGGTTAACAGTTATCCCTGCTATATTGGATATTAATTGTATTAATTCATCTAGTTTCATCGTTTCACCAGTATATGAAAATAGTACTTGACATTTGTATCATATCATCTTACAATAAGACACAAGATGTAAACTATCAATTGATATTTAATCATATTTTTTTGCTAATGTCAATGTTTTAAATATTTGGAAGAGGTTTTGTAAAAATGAATTACAGATATAATGTATCATGTAGTGAAACAATGTCAAAGAATTGGACCCCGAGTGCAGTGGATTGTTATAAATTAGGGTGTGTATGTTCTAAATGTAATCTTTATAAAATATATTTTAAAGATTCTTATAATAAATGCAGAATGAAAGAAACTGTAATAGAGTTAGTGCGCAAATTAGGAGCACCAGTGGAGGATGAAAAATAATGAGTGGATATTCAAGTATAGAAAATGGAAAAAAGGGCGGCAGACCGAAGTATGACAGCGAGGTAAAAATTTCTCTTCCTGATATAGATTTTGTCATACTAACACCAACTCAATACGGTTCATTGATTGAAAAATACGGCTACGAACTCCTGAGAAAGGCTCTTTTAATCCTTGAGGAATGGCTTAAGTCAAGTCCAGAAGGAGAAAAATACAGAGGAAAAAATAATTATGCACACTTTCGCTCTGACGGCTGGGTTATAAATTCTGCCAAAATAACTCGTTAATTAATATTTTTTACGGCAAGAACTTTTTCTAAAAATTCTCTGGAAGCGTTTACGCCTCTGTTAAAACAAGCCTGCTGAATGGAAATCCAGTTTTTCTTGTTAAATCTTTTTACTTTGAACTCTGGATTTTGGGAATATTCAGCAGTTTTTGTAAATAAATCCAGTATAGAACTGTACTCAAGATCTTCTGCCTTAAAATTTTGGGTTAATATGTCTAAATGTGCTGTTGCACCATATTTTTTACCGCGTTCAAAATTTCCGTGAAGCTTGTATTTTAATATTTTATGTATTAATCCGCCCGGTTCTGTATGAAGCGGAACAGACATATCTTGCAAATAATGCAGTGCATAGCCGAGTTTTTTTAATACTTCTTCTTTGGCTTCTGAAAGCATTGCTTGCTGCAAATGTTCTTTAAACTGGCTAAAGGCATTTAGTTTATCAGAGTCTGGCCCGAAGCTTTTTTTCTTAGAATTTGGAAAGAAGAAGTGAGTGTTATTATGATATCCCAATTCTGTCTTTGCAAAGTCTGGCATTTGGGCATATCTGGCAACCTGTCTTTTAGTAATATCATCAATGCTGCTGTTTTGTAGTGCGAGCATTGTCATTTCTAAATGTGTTGTTTTATTCCATTTAAAATTTGTCTGTCCACCCGAAGTATTGATTTGCATTTCCTTATTATACTGCAAAACGGAAGTGAACAATATCTCCGTCCTGCATTACGTAATCCTTTCCTTCTAATCTTGTAACACCTTTATCTTTGCAGGCTGTATAAGAGCCGTTTTGTACAAAGTCATTGTATCCGGTTACTTCAGCTCTAATAAAGCCTTTTTCAAAGTCAGTATGTATAACCCCTGCCGCCTGCGGAGCTTTAGTTCCTCTTGTGATTGTCCACGCGTGAACTTCTTTTTCGCCCGCAGTAATGAATGTAATAAGATTAAGCAGTTCATATACAGATTTAATCATTTTATTAATCCCGCTGTCTTTAACTCCAAGCTCTTCAAGGTACTCTTTAGCCCCTTCTTCTCCGAGTTCAACAAGTTCTTCTTCAATTCTTGCGCAGATTATAACTGTTTGAGCACCATGTGATTTTGCGTATTCTTCAACCTGTTTTGTGTAATTGTTGCCTTCTTTTAAATCAAATTCAGAAACATTCGCGCAATAAATAACAGGCTTGATAGACATTAAATTAAGCGGTTTAATTGCTTCAATCTCATCTTCTGTAAAATGTTCTTTTACATTTATGAATTTTCCTTCTTGCAGCAGTTCATTAAGTTTCTTTAATGCTCCGTCTTCAATAACTGCTTCCTTGTCACCTGATTTTACCTGTTTAGAAATTCTTGCAGCGCGTCTTTCTACAGAAGCTAAATCAGCAAGGGCAAGCTCTGTATTAATAATTTCAATATCTGAAATAGGATCAACTTTGCCTGCTACGTGAATGGTGTTTTCGTCATCAAAGCATCTGACAACCTGAATAATAGCGTCGACTTCTCTAATATTATGCAGGAATTGGTTGCCTAATCCTTCTCCCTGGCTTGCACCTTTTACGAGTCCCGCAATATCAACAAATTCTATGACAGTAGGAATAATTTCTTTTGCTTTGCACAAATCAGAAAGTATCTGGAGTCTTTCATCCGGTACAACAACAACGCCTACATTTGGTTCAATTGTACAAAACGGATAATTTGCACTCTGTGCATTCTTTGTAGCTGTTAATGCATTAAATAATGTTGATTTTCCTACGTTTGGCAGTCCAACGATTCCGGCTCTTAGCATAAATAAATCCCTTTCAAAATACTATATGTGTAAATTGTATCATGAACAGAAATAAAATGAGTTATAAAAATATGTAGAATGTTTTTTTAATAATAAAAAATATTACAAAAAGGATATAATCCAAAATTGCATTATAAATTCAACATTTTTCATGATATTAGATTACAGGGAATAAAACTTAAGAATAAAAAAACAAACAGAAATAAAACTTTACAAAATGGTCGAAAATATAATAAACAGCTTGCATTCAGATTTTTAGCAAATATTATTATATTAAGATGCCTTAAAGTGGCATTATTTGACAGCCGAAAAATAGAGGAAAATATGGCAAAAGACGTAATAGAAATAGAAGGTACTATTCTGGAATCCATGCCGAATGCGATGTTCAGGGTAAAACTTGAAAACGGACACGAAATTCTGGCACACATATCAGGAAAGATAAGAAAGAATTTTATCAGAATATTACCGGGTGACAGAGTAAAAGTAGAAATGACACCTTATGATTTAACCAAAGGCAGAATAACATTCCGTCTTAAATAATAAAAAGTTTTTAAGTATTACAAAAAGATAAAGGATAAAACAATGAAAACAAGATCATCAGTAAAACCTATGTGCGACAAATGCAAAGTTATTAAAAGAAAAGGCAGAGTTGCAGTAATTTGTGAAAACCCTAAACACAAACAAAGACAGGGTTAATTTTCGAAGAATAAAGAATAAGTAAGTACAAGAAATATAAAGGAAAGAAAACATGGCAAGATTAGTTGGGGTAGATTTACCTCGTAACAAAAGACTAGAAATCGCTTTGACCTATATCTACGGTATAGGACCTGCAAGAAGCAAAAAGATTCTTGAAGTAACAGGTATTTCACCTGATTTAAGAACAGATGACTTAACAGATGATGATATTAAACAATTACGTAATGCATTGTCTGAATACAATATTGAAGGTGACTTAAGACGTGAAGTAACAATGAACATTAAACGTCTTCAAGAAATTAACTCATACAGAGGTATGAGGCACAAAAGAGGTCTTCCTTGCAGAGGTCAGAGAACAAAAACAAACGCAAGAACAAGACGCGGTAAAAAGACAGGACCTATTGCTGGTAAGAAGAAATAATAGGGAATAAATTTAAACGAAATTAAAAATAGTGAAATATAAGGAAAAGAAAAATGGCAAGACCAAAAACTACAAAGAAAAAAGAAAAGAAAAATGTATTGCAGGGTGTTGTTCACATACAATCCACTTTTAACAATACAATTGTAACTTCTACAGATACTCAAGGTAATGCTATTGCTTGGGCAACTGCCGGTGCTACAGGCTTCAAAGGAGCTAGAAAAGGAACTCCGTTTGCAGCTCAGTCAGCAGCAGAATTAGTTGCTAAGAAGTCAATTGATCAAGGTATGAAAAAAGTAGAAGTTCATATCAAAGGGCCTGGTTCAGGTCGTGAAACAGCAATCAGAGCAATTCAAGCTGCAGGTTTGGAAATTACATTAATCAAAGACGTAACTCCTATACCTCACAATGGCTGCCGTCCGCCTAAAAAGAGACGTGTATAATAGTAAATACAAAAATAGCAGGGGCTTGCTTTAGGCCAAAAAAGTAAACCATAGATGCCCTGCAAAAGAAAAGGAGAAAATAATGGCAAGATATACAGGACCTACGAATAAATTATTTCGTAACTACGGCGTAAAAGATTTGTCTAACAGAAAATTAACATCTTCTATGAGACAAACAGCATCAGGTCAACACGGTGCAGTAAGAAAAAAACTTTCTGAATACGCTATTCACTTAAATGAAAAACAAAAAATCAGATTAACATATTTGGTAAGCGAAAAACAATTCGCAAAATATTACAACGAAGCCGCAAGAAAGAAAGGTGTAACAGGTACAATCCTCCTTCAAATTCTTGAATCCAGATTAGATAACGTCTTATTTAGAGCTGGTTTCGGCGTAACACGTAAACAATCAAGACAAATCGTTAACCACGGTCACGTTCTTGTTAATGATAAGAAAGTAGATATTCCATCATATTTAGTTAAAGCAGGTGATGTAATCACTATTAAATCAAGAAGCAACGATTACCTTAAGACTGTAATGAGTGCAATTGATTTATCTTGTGCTCCTGCTTGGATAACAGTAGATAAAGACGCTTTGAAGATTACATTCGAAAGAATTCCTCAAAGAGAAGAATTAGATCCTGAATTCAAAGAACAACTTGTTATAGAGTACTATTCAAAATAGGCTGATAGGAGAAAATAATATGGAATTAAAAATTAAAACTGTTAATACAATGACCAGTTCTGATGGTTCACAATATGGTAAATTTACTATTGAACCGTTAGAAAGAGGCTTTGGAACAACTATCGGTAACGCACTCAGACGTGTATTACTTTCAAGCTTAGAAGGTACTGCTGTAACTTCTTGCAGAATTGAAGGTATTACTCACGAATACACTGCAATTCCTGGTGTATTAGAAGATGTTATCGACGTAATGTTGAACCTTAAAGGTTTGGCAATCAAAACAGATTCAAAAGAACCTCAGAATTTGAGAATAGATGTAGACAAACCTGGTCCTGTATTGGCAAGTGATATCCAATTGCCGGCCGGCGTTAAGGTAGTAAACCCTGACTGGTTGATTTGTACTATAGCAGACGGCGGTTCATTCCACGCTGATATCGTTGTAGAAACAGGAAAAGGATATGTAGCAAATGATGTTCCAAGAAACTCAAAATCAGGAACTCCTATTGATATGTTACCTATTGATGCTACTTTTATGCCTGTAAAAAGAGTTCGTTATGAAGTTGAAAATGCTCGTGTCGGCGATAATATCGACTTTGATAAATTAACTCTTGAAATCTGGTCTAATGGTACAGTAGATGTAACTACAGCTCTTACTCAGGCAGCTGATTTGCTTATTGAACACTTTGTTCAAATCTCATCTATTACAGGCAAAACTTCTCACAAAGATATTGAAGAAAAGGCTGTTGTTATGGAAGAATCTCATGAAGAAACCGAACAAGAACCTTCAATCACTATTGATGAGCTTGAATTATCTGTAAGAGCATATAACTGTTTAAAAAGAGCAAGTATTAACTCAATGGCAGAATTGTTAAAGAAATCAGAACATGATTTGTTAAATATTAAGAACTTTGGTAAAAAATCTTCAGATGAAGTAATTGAAAGATTACACCACTTCGGTTTAGACTTAGCTCCAAATCCGGAAGTAGATGAAGAAGGTTATGCTATTCAAGGTTCAGAAGAATAATAGAAATTAGTAAATTATATAAAAGGAAAGAAAACAATGAGACACCAAACAAAGAAACATACACTTGGTAAAGCACAAGACCAAAGAAAAGCTTTGTTGCGTTCATTAGCTACTGAACTATTTACTCATGGTGAGATAAAAACAACTATGGCAAGAGCAAAAGCTTTGCAGCCATATGCTGAAAATGTAATCACTATGGCTAAAAAAGGTGATTTGAATTCAAGAAGATTGGCTGGTAAATATATCTATGATAAAGAAATCGGCCAATTAATTGATACAACCACCGGTGAAGTATTTGATGCTCCGCAGGAAGGCAAAAAATTAGCTAAGCAGACTGTTTTGAGAAAATTATTCAGCGTTATTGGCGTTAAATATTCTTCTAGACAGGGCGGATATACAAGAATATTCAGACTTCCTCCACGCAGAGGGGATGCTTCTGAAATGGCATTAATTCAGTTGGTATAATTAATGCGCTACGCTCTAGACGTTCAGTACCGTGGTAAGAACTATGACGGCAGTCAGATACAGTTCGAAGCCGGCAAAGAAGTCGGTAACACGATACAGGGCGAATTAGAGAAAGTATTATGTACTTTGATAGAGTCTAAGGCTCAAATTAATAACAGACCGATTAAAACAATCTTCTCCGGAAGAACTGATAAAGGTGTAAATGCATTAGGACAGGTCGTTCACTTTGATACTGATAAAGAAATTGTTGCTTCAAAATTTATCTATCAAATGAACGAAATCCTTCCTGATGATATATCTGTCAGTAACTTGAGAATTGTACCGGATTCGTTTCACGCTCAAAAGTCTGCAAAGGCAAGATATTACAGATATGAACTGATTAACAGACGTTATAAACAGGCATTTGACGGTGATATCTTAAGAGTGAAATATGAATTGGATATAGAGCGGATGCAGACCGCTTTGAATTTCCTTCTGGGCGAACATGATTTTTCAAGTTTTAAAAGTTCCGGAACGCTTAACCCGAGCAAAGTTTGTTTTATCTCTAGAGCAAATGTTGAGAAACAAGGTGATAGAGTGTTTATACATATTGAAGGAAACAGATTTCTTTATAATATGGTAAGAACAATAGTCGGTACGCTTCTTGAAATAGAGGGGCATAAGCTGCCTGTAGAGCATATGAAAAATGTTCTTGAGGCATGTGACCGCCGTAAGGCGGGGCAAACAGTCAGCCCGTATGGTCTGACACTGGTAAAGGTAAAATATTAATACTACGGAGATAAAAAGCATGAAAACATATTCAGCAAAACCTCTTGAAGTTGAAAGAAAATGGTATGTAATTGATGCAGAAGGCGAAATTCTTGGTCGTTTAGCTGTAAGAATTGCAAACATTTTAAGAGGAAAAAATAAACCTGAATATACACCTAACGTTGATACCGGTGACTTTGTTATCGTTATTAATGCAGAAAAGGTTGTAGTTTCAGGAAATAAAGAAACTGATAAGATTTATTATCACCATACCGGTTACCCGGGTGGTTTAAAAGCAGCTTCTGTTAAAGAAGTTCGTGAAAAAGATGCAACAAAGTTAATTGAAAAAGCTGTTAAGGGAATGTTGCAGCACAACACTCTTGGCGCTGAACAGTTCAACAAGTTGAAAGTATATTGCGGTCCTGAACATCCGCATGCAGCTCAAAAACCTGTTGTATTGGGAAAGGAGTCTAAGTAATGGCTGAATCTAAAGAAATAATGGCTACAGGCCGCAGAAAGTGCGCTGTTGCAGTTGTAAAACTTGTAAAAGGTAAAGGCAGAATTTTCGTTAACGGAAAAACATTAGGTGCTTATATTGGTAATATGCCGGCTGTTGATTTACAGACCGCTTGTTTTAACTGAAAATCAAGACAAGTATGATGTAAGAGTTAAAGCTGTTGGCGGCGGTATCGTTGCTCAATCAGCGGCTATCAGACACGGTATTTCAAGAGCATTATTGAAAGTTAATGAGGAATATAAAAATGTATTACGTTCAGAAGGCTTGTTGACTCGTGATGCAAGAGTTAAAGAACGTAAGAAATATGGTAGAAAAAGAGCTCGTAAGAGATTCCAATTCTCAAAGAGATAATTTTTCGAGATATGTATTTAAAAGGCGGCTTTTCGAGAACCGCCTTTTTTATTAATTGTGTATAAGTTCCAGTTTTTTACCCACTTTTTTGTTTAATATTTTTATTCTTTCCTCATCTGCAAGTGTTAAAGAAACATAAACTTGTTGTGCAGAATCTGTAGGATGCTTTACCTGCGAAAGCATATAATAGTCTAAAAAGCTCATATTTTGCCAAAAACATTTGATATATTCAAATACTTGATCGGCATCAAAATTGAAACTTTGTATTCCAAATATTTTAGTGTAATCTTTTACGAAATTAAGTATTCCTTCTGAAATAAAAGGGAATAGGCTTAATCTGAAGAAGTCATTATCATTTAAAAGTTCTCTATATTCAGGTTTTTCATTTTTCATATCTTCAACAGGCGCTTCGTTTGATGTAAAAAGAAACTCGATTAAATCCCAACTAAAGCCTATTGCTTTGTTGGAGTGCGGTTTGATGCTTAAATTTATATAATTATATTTATAATTAAGCGTTGACGCTATATAAATCCCGAGAAAACTTTTTGCGCTGAAAAACTTTTCAATTAATGTTTGTGCGGAAAAATTACCTGCACAGGTATCAACAATTCCAATATTCTCTCCGGATAATTTGATTGAAGCTGCGTATTTTTGATAATTATTTTTAGTTATTTCGCTAAATATAGGATTATCATTTATACATAAGTTTTTCATTCGTCTGGAAGCGTATATGTAATGACTTTTTGGTGCATTTTCAGGTTTAATTAAATCATATACTAATTTAAGCATATAACCATCTCTGGCAACAAAGAATATATCGCTAAGATTTCGCTGCTTTGCTATTGTAAATATGCTTGTTACAACACTAAGCGCTAGCGGGCCCCCGATATTATAACCTAAATCTTTCCAGTAATTAGATTTGTCATTCTGATTAATCCAATTAATTGCTGACAATGCGATAATTGATGAACTGCTAATCTTATCAATTGCATAGTTATCAAAATATTCAAAAGCATAGTTGTTTATTTTCGAAATTTTAAATCTTTCGAAAATGTTTTTATAATAGAATGCTTCGATACTGTTTTCTTTGGCTTTTTCTATATCAGAAATTTTATTATCGCCAATATGTAATATTTTATCAGGACTTATATTTAAATCTTGGATAATGAATTTATATAAGTTTCCGGTAGCCTTACATTTTCCAATTTCACCTGAAACGTACAATTTACTGAAATTTTTAAAACCTTTATCATTCAGAACTTGTGCAAGGAAATTTGTAGGAAGATACATGTCTGATGTTATTATAATTTGCTTTCCTTGTTCTAGTGCATAATTATAGATTTCAAGAATTTCTTCATTACATTGTAATATTTGTGCTTCAATCTCCATTTCTTTATCTCTGAGATTTTTATCGAGTTTAGAATATATTTCACCAATTGTTATATCTTCTATTCTTCTGTCGCGAATAGTCTTAACCATGCGTACTTTCTTTTCGTTAACGAGCCTTGTAAGTGCAAAATTTGGTATATTATATTGTTGTTCCATATATTTAAAAACATCAGACGGGGCTAAAAACGGACGTAAAAGAAGTGTATCAAAAATATCAAAAGAGATTATATCTTTTGTATCGATAATTTTTTTTAGTTCCTCTTTATCAAAGTAATAAAATTCACTTAGGTTCTTATTAAAAAAATTGTAAAAAATCGCATTTATGTCAACATTAAACTTAAAGTTTCTGAAAATTCCTGCCATTTTGCAGAATAGATATTCACTGAAAATGCGAGAATTATTTTTGTTTAATACATCCTGTATTATTGTTACAAACCAGTAGCCTAAGACATAGCTGTAAACCTCAGGCGTAATAGAATTAGAATTTGCCAGATGCAATAAAATCTCCATCCCCTTAATCTTATCTTTAAGCTGTTGGAAACGGAGCTGTCTTTTAGTTAGAGAATTATCACGCTGTGTAATTACGATATACAAGTCTTCAACTACTTCAATTTTATTGGCATATAATGCGGCCTCAAAAGCAAATACAGGATCTTCCATATCACTGATTTCAGGAAATGTGATATTATTATTGATTAGCAAACTTCTTCTGAAAATAGCACTGCAATATGTTGAACAGAAATTATTCTTATTTTCTTTAATCTTATTATTTATATTTTCATAAACAGTGTTATCAAAGGAGTTTTTATATAATCCTTTTGTAATATCTGCATTTGTTTGTATGGCTTTATTGTATAATTTTTCATAAAAATCGGCTGTTTCCAGATAATCATCGCTGTCAATAAAACTGATAAACTCGCCTTTTGCAATCTTTATTCCGTTATTTCTCGCGACAGCAGCGCCTTTATTAAGCCTAAAATTAATTACCTTTATGCGCTTATCCTTATTTGCAAAATCATTGAGTATATTAAGAGAGTTATCCTCAGAAGCATCGTTGATACAAATTATTTCTAAATCTTCAAGAGTCTGGGTGCAAATACTTGTCAGGCAATTACCAAGATATTCTTCTGTATTATAAACAGGAATTATAACAGAGATTTTTGTTTCCATCAATTACACTCCTGTAAACAATTAACATCGGCAAAAAAATCAGATTTTAAGTTGAAGTACTCTGAAAAAATAATTAATTCATCGGCTTTCATTTTTCTTTTGCCTTGCAGCATAGCGCTTAACTTAGCTACAGAAATTCCTAATAGATTAGCAAAGAATTTTTTTTTAATCCCATTTGTATTTATAAATTCTTTTACTTTTTCTTCCAGAGTAATCATATTTTCTCCAAAGTGTATTATAGATTAACAGTATCGTAATAATTAACATATGAATAATAAAACACATCCGGATTATTGTCAAGCAAATTTTTAAATATTTAATTTTTCGATATAATTATGGTATAGGAGAAATATTTATGACTAAACCAAAAGAAAAAACTGCAGAGTCTTTAAGTACTTCATTGCCGCTTCAGTTAAGATTATGCAGACAAAAAGCAGGGTTAAGTATGCGTGAGGTTGCAAAACGTATACATAAGACCGCAGCAACTATAAGTAAGTGGGAAAGCGGAGAAACAACTCCTTACGGCGATACGTTATTAATGTTGTGTAAAATTTATAATGTAGATATTACTGCTTTTTATGGTGTAGCAACACCACAGTCAATTCGTATTACACCAGCTGAAACACGCTTAATAGAGCTGTATAGAAATGCAACGAAAGATGCACAAAATGTAACTATAACTGTTCTGGAAAAATGCCAGAAAAATTGATTTTATTTATTATCCGGACTCAAAATAGAAATAACGGCATGATTAAGATCTAAATATTTCTTTGCGGCATCTTTTAAATCTTCAATAGTGATTGATTCACAAATTGGCAGATATTCTTCTGCCAGATTTAAGTCATCGCATACAGTCATATAATATCCTATTGCTTCACCGATATCAGAAACTGTTTCAGCTTCACAGGCAAAACGGGATTTAAGTTTTTTCTTTGCTTTATTAATTTCTCGTTCAGTAATTTCATTTTGAACTTTTTTAATTTCTTCCTTAACAAGTTCAATAGCTTTTTCTTTGTATTCAGGATTAAAATTTGCCTGTACAAAGAAGTTAGAACCATCACGGAATGAGTAATTCTCTGCATCAATCATGTTAAATATATGCTCTGGCTGATTTTCTATCAAATTATTATATAATCTTGAACTTGCACCTTCACCAAGTATTACAGCAAGCATCTCAAGTGCAATAATATTTTTTAAATCTTTTGCCATGGCTCCAAGAAAACCAAACATCATAAACGAAGAATTTATATTTGCTTTATTCTCAATATAGACTGTTTCCTTTACTGGACTATCCGGTCCGAAATCTTTTTCAGGAGGATGAGGTCTATCTCCCCAGCTGAATCCTTCAACTACACGGTTAAGAATATCTTCGCTGTCGAAGTCACCGACAACTATTGTTGTTACATTTTCTGGAGAATAGAAGGTTCTGTAATAGTTCATAACCTCTTCCTGAGATACCTGTGAAATAATTTCCGGAGTACCGATAACATCACGTTTATATGGATGTGAAGTGTACATTGCATGATTTGTCGCATTATAAACCTTTGTCCAAGGCTGGTCTTTGCGCATACGAATTTCTTCTATTACAACATGACGTTCACGTTTGTCTGTGACGGTTTTGTCATTTATATCAAACGGTGCACCCATTTCATAATCAGGTATTACAGGGTCTATCATCATGTCGGCATGAAGTTCTATTGCTTTATAGAAGTTTTCATTGTTCTCACCTTTCGGAAGGGTTACATAATAAAATGTGTAATCTTTCCACGTTGCAGCGTTTACAATAGCGCCTCTTGCTTCAAGTATTTTATCAAATTCACCAGCCTTATGTTTATGAGTACCTTTAAACATTAAATGTTCAAGAAAATGAGAGATTCCATTGTTTTTATCATTTTCATTTATAGAACCTGTTTTGACCCAGGATGATATATTTACCATCCCGCCTTCTTTATGAGCAAGAACGATTTTATGCCCGTTGTCCCGCTCATAAATCTCTACTTCTCTTGTCAAAAAAGGATACTTTATTAATGATTTCTTCATAAACACCTCGCTTAAAGTTATTATAACTTAAAGATAAACAGATATAAATATTATTCCAGTCGGGTAATTGGTATATACCCTCTTCGGCTATTGATTTACATATTATCATGAGGTACAAAACAAGAATAAAGAAAGGAGATTTTTATGATTGAAGAGAACAACAGAGAATACCATTACGAACACAAAAGTCACTGGTTAAGAACTTTAGGAGTCATTCTAGCGACACTTATAGGAGCTTTTTTAGCTTTTTATTTTGTAGCAGACATGACATTTAACAGAATGACAGACCCGTCATACCAGATGCGTAAAATGGAAAAAATGATGAGGCATGAGCAAAAGCGTATTGAACGTATGGAACAGCGCTTCGGGGATAACCCGTTTGAACCTAAAATGGCACCTATGCTTGTAAATCTAGTGAAAGAACCGGGCGAGTATAAGTTAATAGTAGATTTGAAACCTCTAGGCGGAAGCGAAAAAAATATTGATGTCAAGCTTGTTGATAATGTAGTTACTGTTTCCGGCGAAGTTGAAAAAAAGGAACACCACAGAGAAGATATAATGAATTTCTCTCAGGCATATTATCTTGACGAAAAGGTCGAAGGGGATAAAATGACAAAAGAAAGAAAAGGTAATAAATTTATTATAACAATACCGTTTGAGGAATAAAAAAAAGACCGGTTTTTAAAACCGGTCTTTTTTTTATCTACTTGATATTTGAGTAAGTCCAAGCATCAAATGTAGGAGTTTCAGAAATATTTAATTCTTTCTTCTTTTCTCCAGCAGAGCAATCGTCATGAGCGATTGGCTTATACAATCTGTTGTAGTACTCAATAACCATTCTGTCAGAATTGAAGTAAGCTTCAGCAGTTCTGATAGCCTGTCTCATCATTCTAGCCCATTCCTGCTTGTTGTTGTAGTAAGTAGGAATAATCTGGTTTTCGATGATATCCATCATACATTCATGATCTTTCCAGTGTCTTTCTTCCCAAGGCATATCATCATCAAGTTCAGGGTACTCAACAGTATAGCCGTTAATGCCAGGGAATGTACCTTCAACAGTCCAACCGTCAAAAGTAGAAAGGTGAAGAGCACCGTTAGCATTAGCTGACATACCAGAAGTACCTGAAGCTTCAAACGGTCTTAACGGAGTATTTAACCATACATCAGTACCGCGTTTCAGCATACCTGATAATTGTAATTCATAACCAGGAAGAACTACTACGTTCTTTAATGTGTGAGATCTGTTCAATAACTTGTTGAACATTTCTTTACCCATTACATCATCCGGATGGAATTTACCAGCAAAGATGATTTGAACTTTATTTTCATCTAACAGTTTGTTAATTCTGTCTTTATCCATCAAGATTAACCATGCACGTTTGTAATCAGCAAATCTTCTTGCCCATGTAATAGTTAATACATCAGGATTAAACCTCTTACCGGCAACGTTAGCAACGTATTTGAATAATTCTTCTTTCATTTCACGTTTAGCAGCGAGTAATTCGTCGAAAGATTTATCTCCGTTCATTCTCTTATCCTGCCAGTAGTGGAGGTTAACAGCGTTGGTGATAGCTCTAATAGGGCATCTTCCGTCAACCCATTCCCACATCTTGTTAGCAACAAGACCGTGAAGCTGAGATACAGCGTTAGCAATTCTTGACATTCTTAAAGCAGCAACTGTAAGAGAGAAGTTTTCTCCGCCTAATTGAAGAGCTCTTTCTCTAGAAGCACCGGCAAAGAAACCGCCTTCTAATAATGTATCAACCCAGTGAACTTCGTTACCGGCAGCAACAGGAGTGTGAGTTGTGAATACAGTTTTTCTTCTAACTTCATCAAGGTTGCCGTTGTATTGTCTAAGAAGTTCAAAAGCTGCAGGAAGTGCATGGCCTTCGTTCATGTGGATTACATCAAAGTTGTAACCTGCTGCTTGAAGAACTCTAACACCTGCAATACCAAGAACTGTTTCCTGAGCAATTCTGATTCTTTCATTTCCATCATAAAGCTTATGAGAAATGCTCTTAGCCCAGTCGCTATTACCGTCAATATCAGTTGTAAGAAGGTAAACAGGGCAAGTGCCAAATAATTCAGGGTCAACTCTGAATGCTTTAACCTTAACTTTTTCTCCAAAAGTGTCAACTTCTACAGTGATACCTGTATCAACAAGGTAATCATAATATTTTCTGATGTAAGCTACTTCAACGTTGCCTGAATGGTCGATTCTTTGATCATAGTAACCATATGACCATAACATAGTTACACCTACCATAGGCATTTGCAAATAACCGGCAGATAACATGTGTGAACCTGCCAAAAATCCTAAACCACCAGAATATGTCTTGAGTGATTGATCCATTGCTATTTCCATTGAGAAATAAGCTACGTTTGGTAATGTCATAATTTTTAAACCTTTTCTTTTGTGTACTACTAAAGGACTAATCGTCCATGCAAATTTATACCAACAACATAACAGATAATCAATGATTTTATAAAATGTTAGGCGTTCGAAACTTTTGTTTTTCCGCTGAAACCCGCGATTTTCCATACGGTAAGAAATTGTAAAGAAATGTAACAAAATAATACTTTAGAATTAGTTCAATATAATTAAAAGCGCGGAATAACTTCCGCGCATAGTTTTATATCTTGATGAGTAAGAATTTAGAGTCTTTAAGGGCATGAACTTTATGTTCTTTGTCCTTTTTGAACATGAGAATTTCACCTTTGTCGAGTTTAAACTTTTCAGCATCAAAATGCAGCTCAATCTCGCCGTCAATTACGTAAACAGCTGCATCAGCAATTGAAGTATGCGTGTCTATTATTTCTCCTTTTTTGATTGCAATTATGTTTAAACAGCTGTCGCCGTTTTCCATAAGTACCTGTCTGTCGAATTTGGTTTCATCCAAATTAACAATATCTTTGGCTTTTAATACATTGTAGAACATATAATCTCCTTTCTTTAGTTCATTAGAACAGATACAATAAATAACGGCATTCCCAACCGGGGTAAGGCCGGAATGGCTAGACGATATGTAGTGAGAATTTTTTTTAGTTTCCTCTTGACTGAGAGTAGGTCTAAGGTTGTAATATAATAATTATTATAAGAAAGGAGCAAAAATGGAAAAAACGTTAATGGTTTTGGATAAGATTAATACTCCGGAAGATTTGCGGGGGTTAAGTGCAGAGGAAATGAACCTGCTGTCTGCTGAGATAAGAGATTTAATATTGAAAAAGGTAAACACAACCGGAGGGCATCTGGGGCCGAATTTAGGCATGGTAGAGGCAACAATTGCACTTCACAGGGTGTTTAATTCTCCTGTTGATAAATTCGTATTTGATGTTTCTCACCAGTGTTATCCGCATAAAATTTTGACCGGAAGAAAAGAAGGGTTTACAAATCCGGCAAAGTATCATACTTATACGGGTTATACTGCTCCGGAAGAAAGTGCGCACGATTTATTTAAAGTAGGACATACTTCTACTTCTGTCAGTCTTGCCTGCGGATTAGCAAAGGCTAGGGATTTGATAGGCGGTAAGGAAAATGTTTTTGCAATTATTGGCGACGGGTCTTTAACCGGAGGTGAAGCTTTGGAAGGGCTTAATAATGCTGCTGTTCTTGGCAGTAATATCATTATTGTTGTAAATGATAATGATATGTCTATTGCAGAAAATCACGGCGGCTTATATTCAAACCTTAAGCTTTTAAGAGATACAAAAGGGCAGGCAGAAAATAATTTCTTTAAAACACTCGGCTTTGACTATTATTATATAGATAACGGACACGATTTTAATGAATTAATATCTGTATTTGACAGAGTAAAAGATGCTGACCATCCCGTATTGGTTCATATGCATACAATCAAGGGTAAAGGTTTGCATGAAGCAGAAGTTGACAAAGAACATTATCACTGGATTGTTCCGGGTGAACTTGACAAAAAGCCTGTTGCAGAGAATGCTATCCGTAAAGAAAGTTATGAAAGTATAACTGCTGATTATATTCTTGACAGAGCATCAAAGGACAGTTCAATTATCGCTATTTCTCCAGCAACTCCGGGGGTAAGCGGATTTACTCCAGAATTCAGAAAAAAACTGGGTAAAAATTATGTTGATGTTGGTATCGCAGAAGAACACGCTGTGGCATTTGCTTCTGGGCTCGCTAAAGGCGGAGCAAAACCAATGCTTGCTGTAATGAGTTCTTTTATACAAAGAACATATGACCAGCTTTCTCAGGATTTAGCACTTAATAATACTCCTGCCACTCTTCTTATTTTCTGGGGTGGTATTACTGGCATGGATGCCACTCATCTTTCAAAATATGACATTCCTTTGATTTGTAATATTCCAAATATTGTATATCTTGCACCTGTGAATAAAGAAGAATATATTTCAATGATGGACTGGGCAAATTCACAAAGTGAGCATTCTGTAGTTATCAGAGTTCCATTCACTCAAGTAATAAGCACAGGAGAAAAGGATACTACAGATTATTCAAAGATAAATAAGTATCAGGTTGTTGAAAGTGGTTCAGAAGTTGCAATTCTAGGGCTTGGCAATTTCTTCCATCTTGGTGTTAAGGTAAAAGATGCTCTAAAAGCAAATTTGGGCATTTCTGCAACCTTGATAAACCCTCACTTTATTTCCGGCGTTGATGAAGAACTTATGGAAAGCTTGAAGGCAAATCACAAGCTTGTTATCACACTTGAAGATGGAGCTATTGAAGGCGGTTTTGGAGAAAAAATTGCATCATATTTTGGTAACTCTGATATGAAGGTGTTGAATTTCGGCGCCAGAAAAGAGTTCACTGACAGAGTTCCGCTTGAAGAATTATACCAGCGGTATCATTTAACTCCTGAACTTATTGTAGATGATATAAAAAATTGTTTGTAATTTAAAAACTGCAAATTTCAAAGAGAGGTGCTGTTTATTACCGCACTTCTCTTTTTATATAACATTTTAAATAAAATGTTATATATTAAAAGATAGCACTAATAAGTTATTATGTAAATAATTTCTTTTATTTTTAATCATGCCTATTGTTCAATAACGACGCTAACCATAACATTTTATTTAAAATGTTATGGTGTTTAAAAGTGAGTTTAAAGGAGCTATTATGAACAGAGGTTTAGTAAAATTTATATCGTTATTTATTTTTGACAAAGAGAAAAAACAAGCTTTCAGAATAAAGTATGATGCAATAGAAAGATTAAGACAAAGGTTAAGTAATGAGAGGGGAAGAATAAATGCATTAGAATATAATCTCGGTATGCTTGCTTTTAAAGTCCTTCCTCATATCTGCGTGGATTATTTGCATGGGTTAAATGCAAATCAAGTTTCAAGTTTGGATGAACATAAACAAAATGTAGAGGCTTTGAAGGCTAATTTGGAAGAAGAAAGTTTATATAATTTAAATAAAATTTTGAATACTATAGAAAAGCGAAAGTACTCAAAAATTTTTTTGCCGGAAAATTTTTATACAGAAGAAGAGTTTGAAGCTTATAAGGCTCATGTTGATATGGAATATGAAATTGAACCTCATGATGGTTATTGGCAATATAAAAAGTACAAACTTCCAGTGAAGTTTTTTTGCCAAAATGTTTTTGTTGATAAACACGGGTTACATAAATTAAAAACTCTTGCTAAAATGTGTAAAGATAGTGTGATTATTGATGCTGGTGGATGTATTTGCGACTCAGCTCTAATATTTAGAGAGTTTTGTCCTGATAATAAAATAATTTCTTTTGAACCCGGAAAGAAAAACTATGAATGGGGGCTAAAAACGATTGAGTTAAATAATTTGGATAATATTATATATGAAAATATGGCATTAGGTGCAGAAAAGAAAATATTATTTATGTCAGAAAATTCTTATAATATTGGAGCACAAGCAATTATCGGCGATTGTGCCAGCAATCAAAAACATAATGAGCATGCCTGTCAGGCTATAAGTTTAGATGAGTATGTAAAGAAGCATAATTTAAAAGTCGGATTAATAAAGACAGATTTAGAAGGTTTTGAACAGCAACTTTTAGATGGTGCAATAAATACTATAAAGGAACAAAAACCTATACTTTTGATTAGTATTTATCATAACTATCATGATTTCTATAAAATAAAACCCTGGTTAGAAAGTTTAAACTTGGGGTATAAGTTTAACTTTTTTAAAGGTTGTGATGGACATCCTAGTGCAGAAATTTTATTAATAGGGGAAGTTTATTAAGGTATAAGATATAACAAAAGCTAGGTTGACTGTGCAGAAGTACGGCCAACCTTTTTTATCCGTACCATAACATTTTCTGCAAAATGTTATGGCTTCAATGTTTTTGGACATTTGGGGGAGAAAAAGGATTAATTTTTGTAACAATTTGATGCGAAAAATTAAAGTTTTATCAGATTATGCCGTAAATACAAATATAATATAACATTTTGCAGAAAATGTTAGTTCAATAAAGAAAAGATGTAAGAAAAATTAGAACTGGAAAGGGCGTAAGATGTCAGAGAATTTGTCGTTGGGAAAAAAAGGGCAGTATGGTGAAATTGATTTTAGCAAAATTAGAAGCGGTATCAAAAAAGATGAGCTTCTTAAAGATGTTGATAAAAAATTAAAGCCTGTATTTGAACAGATATTAAGTAAAATTGATTCAAATCCTAATGACAATATGCTCAGTAGAAGTGAGCTAGAAGCGTTTTTCGCTGAAATCAAAAAACTTGCGGGAGAAGATAATACTCTATCTAAAAGAGAAGGCAAGAAATATGAGTTAGATGGTGAAAAAATTGGCAGAAAAGGCAGAGATGCTTTATATGCTCTTCTAAATAAACTGTCTGCTCTTTCAGAAGATGTAAAAGAAATTACAAAAGATAAAACAAATCCTGACGTTGAAATTATAGAGTATAAGAATGGTAAAATTGAGAAAGTTTTTCCTGACGGTTCAAGAATTATCACAATAAAAAACGGCGGTAAGACTATTTCAACTACCATAGATAAGGATGACGTTAAAACAGAAGAAAGTGTTACGGAAGGTGACGAAACTGTAACAACTACTTATAAGAATAATAAGAAAACACAGGAAGTAATTACGAGCAGTAAGCATAGCGGCATTACCACAATTAAGTATGATGCAGAAGAAAAGCCTATAAGTCAGGTTAGCAAGAAAGAGGACGGCAGCGTAGAAGAATATGAATATATTGATGATGGTAATACCAGATCACCTCGTCTTGTAAAAATTGTAAAAGACGGTAATACAACAGTTTATAATTATGACGAAAATGGCATAAAAACAGGAGAAACTGTTACAACATCTGACGGCAAGAATATTGAGCGTACTTATAATGAGGATGGAAAAACAGAGGTTATAACTCAGAATGGTCAGCCGACACACACTAAAAAATACGATTCTGAAGGTAATTATTCTGACAGTTACAGTGAAGATAATACAGATGTAACAGATAATTATGATAATCAGGACAGGCATATAGAACAGACAAAAGTTAGAGACGGCCAGAGTTATAATGTAAGATATGATGAAAATGGTAATACCCTTGGAGTTATTGTTCAAAATGGTGAAACAATCGAAGATATTGCGAATAAATTTGGCGTTAATATAAAAGATCTGATTAAAGTAAATGCCGCTAAAGTTAGAGGCAAATATCCTAATGCTTACTTCAATGTTGGAGAAGAGATTAAAATTCCTCGTAAACTTGCTGCAGATGAGACTGCTCTTCAAGGCAGACAAACAAAAGAAGAAGCTATTGCCGCATATAATGCTGATGCCGAAAGAAGAGCTGAAGAAGCAAGACAAAGAGCAGAGGCAGAAGCAAATAAACCTCAGATTGTTGCTAAAGGTAATAACGGTTATTATGTAACAAAAGATAAAGATGGAAATATACGTTATTATGATCCTAAAGGTAATGAAATTAGCGGTGCAGAATTTAAAAAACACTGTCCATCAATTTATGATAGTGTTCAGGGAATAAAAACTAGAAAAAAATATGACACAGTTACAATCCAGAAACAAGCTGATGAACTTGCAGAAGCTCTTCACAGCCAGATATCAGGTGCTTCAACAAATTCTAAGACAATTGGACTTTTAAAAACTATAACATATGAGAATGTTGCTTTTGTTGTGGCTTCATATCAGAGTAAATATGGAGTATCTCTTGCGAAAGATATAGATGATGAATGGGGACTTGATATTAACACAGTAAAAGAACATATCTGCAAAAAACTCGTAGCACAGGCTAAGGTATTAGGGGTAACTGGAATTTATTTTGGCGATTACCAAAAAATTAATGATATAGATACACTTAATAATTGGATAAATAATGCAGCTGCAAAAATCAGAAATGCAATGAATAATGCAACAGAAAAATATAAAGCCGGGGATGCAAATGATGTTTCACCTGAGCAGAAATCAGTTCAAAGATCTTCTGCTGCACAAATTGTTGCTGATATAGAAAAAGCAATTTCCGGCTGGAATGATATAGATGCACTTAAGAGAGCTATTTCAAGAATTGATAAACCGGAAGAGTTAAAAGAAGTAAACAGACTTCTTGCGCTAAAAGGTTATAATACAGATGAAAAATATTCTCCTATAGAAAAACTTATTTATGAAGAAGCAAATCATTCTGCAGTTCACACCTATAATTCTTCTGATTATTTAGAAGAAGTTGTTCAAAAATGGATAAATAATGGTACATTAACCGGACAAGAAGCTAATAAAGCTCAAGCAAGAATGGCCGCAAGAGTAATCTTTGATGGTGGTGACGGATTTGGCACAGATTGTGAAAAAATCAAAAAAGGCGTAAGGATGATTAAATGTCCGAAACCGACCGGCAACAGAGAAAAAGATAATGCGCAAGCAAGAGAAGTTTACAAATTAGTAAACCAGATACTTGTAAACCACCGTACATTCTATGGTTTAGGCTCTCCAAGTAAAAATCTTCTTGACTATTGTAAAGGAGAGATGTGGGATAGTGAAGTAAAATACTTGAATGGTATTTTAGCCGAAACGAATGCAATTCAAGGTGAAGAAAAAGCTCAGGCAGTTAAAGATTTGACTCAGGAAGCTGTCGAAGGTGCAGGTACAGATATTGAATATCTGGAACAAGCTATACGTGCAATAGATTCACCTGCAGATAGAAAAGCTGTGGAAGTGAAATTAAAGGCATATTGCGAGAAAAAAGGTATCAAACCGCAAATAGCTGGCCAAAGCTATTTACAGGCTATCTTGTATGATGAATGCGATACCTTTATGGGAATTTCAAGAGATCATAAAGAAATTCGTAAATTCAACGAAATGCTTATTAAACAAGGAGCTTATACTGAACAGGAAATTATAAATCTACGTGCAGAACAGGCTGCTTTGCAAATTCTGGAAGGAGATTTCTCTAATATACAGGATGCAGTACAGCAAATAAAAGACAAACGTGTTTACTCAAAAGTTCTAGAATTGCTAAAAACCAAACATCAAGCAGGGTTTGATGATTTCTTAACGAAGAAACTCGGACAGGAAAAGAGCGATTTAGTATATGCAGAATTGGCTGCAAATACAATTCTTGGCGGAACAAAAACAGTTGAAGTTGTTTTTAGATTAATACAAAGCCCTGACTTTAATGTAAGAGCAAAAGGTATTATGGCAATTAGAACCAGTGAGGTAGCAAACATGGTTGATGAGCTGCTTAAAAAGAAAGGTTCTTCTCTTGCAAAGGTCTTAGAGCAGTTCAATAAAGAAAAAGCCGAATACAAGTCAAAAGCTGAATTCTGGAATGGTCTTGGTAAATTTTTAATAGTAGCTCCTCTGGCAGAAACTATTTCGGATGCGTATAAAGAAAATACAGATAGTTCTGATAATATGTATGTTGAAACAAAACAGGTGCAGAATATTCCGGAAGATAAAAAAGCAGCATACCAGATGACAGTACAGGTTTTTGAACAGAAGCTGGAGCAGATGAAACAAGATTATCAAAAAGCTCTAGATAGTCAAGGTGTTGTTTCCGGTGCTTTAAATGCTTTTTGTGAGGCTTATGGAATAGGTACAACTCGTGAGGAAATTGCTGCAAGAATTGAGCATGATACAGAAACTTTGCGCTTATTAAAATTAGCAGCAGATGGCAAACTTGCAAAAATCGAAAACGGTAAAGAGGTTGCTGTAAGCTTTGAAGCAGTATTTAAAGAACGCAATGTTGGTATTAACTTTGATGCAGAAAAAGTAGAAAATGTTGCAAATCAGGCTCAGAGATTAGCTTGCATGGAATATGCAAAAGATAATATTACTGCCTGCTGGGACGAACTCAGTACCGCTCGTACAGAGCAGCAGTATGCTTCTGCAATAATTGATACATTAGAAAAATTATCTAATATGTCAGGTAAAAAATTAAGTCTTGAAGGGCTAGGATACAGTTATAAAAACGGTGTTATTGTTGACAAGTCAGGAAAACCGGTTTCTGCCGCAAAACTTCAAGAAATTGCAAATCAGTTAAAACAAGGTCTTGCAGATGTTTCAAAGGCTATGCTTGGAGTTGATATTCCGCTAAATTCTAACAGCAGTAAAGTTTCTGAAATGCTAAGCGACGGATATGAAAGCAAAGTTGAAGGATTCAAAAAAGAATACCGCGATGCCTTCGGTGTAGATGCACCAGACTCTATGATAGAAGATTATATCTCAACAATAGAAACAGGAAAAACTGTTCTTAATATTGGTGTAATGATTGGTGCTATAATCGCAGCTCCATTCACCGGCGGCGGTTCACTAGCTGTATTTGCAATGACAGCAGGAGCATCGCTAGGTTTGAATGCTCTTGAAAACTCTACAGATGCTGACGGGTGGACAAATTCAGAATGGACTTCAGATGTTTCACAAGCATTCTGGGATGGTGCATTAGCAGCAGTCGGAGTAAAAATAGGACAGATTGCTGAAACTTTTGCAAAAGGTGGGAGCGCAATTGTCAGTCAGAATAAATGGCTTGCACGGTTACCAAAGGGTAAAGTGGCAGAGGCTTTAGAAAAAGCAAAAGATATTGCATATAAGATGCAAAATCAAGCCGGAAAAATTGGTAAAGGTGTGCTTGAAGCTAAAAAAGCCCAGATTGCTGCAAAATTCCCTAATGTAAGCACTGAAACAATAGAAAAAATGTCTATAATTATTGCAAGAGCGGAAGCCTGCGGATTTGAAGTATCGAGTGATACTATCCAATCACTTGTACAAATGTACTGTCAGCACGGTCAATTTGATGAAGCAAGCTTCTTGCAGGCATTTGTTCTGTCATTAGGCGCAAACGCAGTAGGTCATGCTGTGTCGGCTAAACAGGCTAAAGAAACAGGCACGGAAAATCTTGATAAGGCAACATCTCATGGTGCTGCGCATCCTTCCAATGTTCATGTTGGGTCTAAAAAAGCAGAAGTTATTCGCGCGGAAGTAGATGAAGCTTTAAATAATCCAAATATATCAGGTGAAGAACTCGCAAGAATTCGCGCTGAAGTAGAAGCACTTGCTGATAGGGATTTGAGACGTGAGCTTATGGCTAAGATTGACGAAGCAGAGAAAAAACTTACTTCTCCACAAAAAGCTGCTTATGATGCTGCAAAAGAAGCAAATACGCAAAATACTATAAACCATATTTTTGAAAAACATAGCGTATTAAATGATTCAGATGTTCGTGTATTGAGTGATTATATAAAAAATACCAATGACATAAATGTCTTAAATGAACTTAAAAATAAGTTAAGACAAAAAGAACTAACATACGGCAGAGTAACTGCTAATTATAGAAAACTTTATGATGCAATTGATGCCAGAGTTAAGGTTTTAACCCCTAAACCTAATGTTACTGATGAGGCACAGAAAAGCTATATCCATTCAATGTTAAACTCCGATAAGGGGCTTGTAAAAGAAGAATTTGAACAGTTAATGGATTATATTAAGAAAATTGATTCAGAAGATGAGCTTAATGAAATTAGCAGACTTGTGAATAAAAAGAAAATGCTCGGAAGTTATAAGAAACAACTTCAAGCAGCTGTAGATGCAAAATCTGCGGAATTAAAAGCCGGAGTAAATGAGAATGTCAAGGCAGAAGAGCCTAAGGCTGATGAAGCTAAAACCGAAGAACCTAAGACAGAAGAACCAAAGACGGATAATTCGACTCATGCAGAAGGTGCCTCTCAAACATCTCAAAAGTCATATGCAGAAATGAATCATGAAGAATTGTTTGCAGAATACTATAGATTAAAAATGGAGGTCACTTATTCACCACTAAACAACGCTGATAAGGCTGCAAATATTAACAAAATGAAAGAAATTTCCGTTCTGCTTGAACAAAAAGGCTTCAAAATAGAAGGAGATAGGCTTGTTAAGATAAAGAGCGAAGCTCCTAAGAGTGATGCTGCAGAAGCTGCTGATGCACCAAAATCCAGATTTAGTGCGGCAGAATTACGTCAGAAACTCGGTGAAAAACTCTATAAGGCTTATCAAAAAGCAGAAGAACTTATCGCACGTGTCAAAACTATGGCTGATTATGAAAAAGCAAAAGCTTATATTCAGGCTAATTTCAATAAATTCAGCGAAGTAATGACGGATTTGCTTGATAGATTAAAAGCAAAGGCAAGAAGTATTGGCTTGAAATTTAAAAAGGCTGTTGATGATGTTAATGAAGCCAGAAATGCAAGACGTGCTGCCGGAACAGCTATGCCAGATTGGATTAATTCTTTTGGCGGTAAGAATTCTGATATCAGATGTCCGAAAGGCGAGCGCGTAAAAGCAGATGTTAACACAAGAATAAGACTTGGAAATAAAGTTGATATCGACTTAAGAGATTTGCAAGCTAAATTAAACGCAATGCAAGATGGCGATTCATTTATGATAGGTAGAACCGTTAACGGAGTTAACGATATATGCATTAATAATGAATATATTTCAGGGCAACATCTCAAAATTGAAAAGATAAACGGTGAAATATATGTTACAGATATGTCTACTAACGGTACTATATTAAACTCTACAAGCCCTGATTATGCTGCAAAATGGTCGCCTGATATGGCTGGTCAATACAATAATGCCCGTAGTAGAGACTTTAATAAAAAATGTAATCAATACTATGATGAATTACGTATGGCAGACTATTTTTACGCAGAAAGTGTAAATGCCGGCCGTATTACCGATGCAGATATCAATCCGATGTTTGCCGAGTTTGAATTTGTTACAACAAGCCCGCAGAATGGCTGGAGTTGGAGAAAGCCTAAAAAACTAAAGGGCAGAAGTATTAATGTTGTGGATAGAATTTCACTTAATGTAAAAGCTGATAAAAACTGTTTACGTGAACTTGATATGCTTCTTGAAAAAGGTGAATATATCAACAGCAAGGGACAAAAGGTAAAAATTAAAGTTCCAGATGCATACTATAAAACTCCTCAGAGTTTGGATGCATGGGGAACAAGGCATGACCCGATAACGATGTACTTTGATGGAGAAGTTTCCAAAGAACTGGAAGATGCAATTGCTGAAATAACTGCAAAATATGCAAGAAAACCTTCTAATGGTAAAGCATTGATGAACAGTGTTGAAGGCAAACCTTGGATTGCTCATGAAGCTTATACTCCGGTAGAAGACGCAGAAGCTTTGTACGAAGAAGCCAGGAGATTAAACCCTGAACTTGCACATGGCATTGCAAGCTGGGTTGGTAAAGATGATGGCTGGAATTGTTCTACAGGTATGTTTGCAGCAGCGCAAAGAATGGTTGATGAATATAAATTATCATTACGACAATCTGGTAATTCAAGTTCGTTTAATCATGCGGGCAGAGCAAATGGAAGCAACTCGGGATATTCAGGAGCTCGCGGGGCAGATACTTCACACGGACGCACAAATACAACTATGTATCAATTCCGTGATATGAATGATTTAAGGTACCGTATGGCTGATAAACTTAACTTATTCAGTGAAAGAACACAAAACAATATTATTAATAATTTGAGAACAAGAGGCGAATTCAGATGCCAGAAAAATGGTGTTGAGTACCAGTTTGTAATGCGTGGTAATGCTGTGAAACTTGAAGAATTTGATATCAAAACTAAATACGATATTAAAGAAACAAAGGTCGATGAGTACAATAAGCAAACAACATATCAAATTCAGGATCAGAGTGATATATACTGGGCGCTTGTGTACAAACTCCATTTGTTCAGTAACGAAACTCAATCATACATAATGAATAAACTTGTAAATGGAGAAGTTGCAGTGCTTCGTAAAGGCGGTATCTCATATGAATTTTCTATAGATGCAAACGGAAAAATAACAGTTAAGGAATTTGAATACCAGCGTCACGCTTATGAAACAGGAAACGAAAGACGTTCGAATGAAAGCGGTAACCGCTCAAGAGCTGATGAAGCATCTTCCGGAGCGTCAAATGCGGCAAAACAAGAAAGGATACAACAGCTTGAAGATATAATTGCAAGAGCTGAAGACATAAAGAAATTTACAGATAAATTTGCAAATGTTTTGTCAGACGGGTTTAAAGTTACTGATGAAGCCGGAGTAAAAGAGCTCAAAAAGACAACAAGATTAATTAAAGCTTTCTGGCATACTGACGTTGGTAATGGTGCGCCGGGTGACTTGCAAATGCTATGTGATGAACTCTTTAATATGACAGATGGCAAATATATTGTTATGGGACAGTCACGTATGGGTACGCCTGACGAAGTTAACGGCATTCTCCAGAAAATTAGAGAATTGACCAATATAGATGCACTAAAATCTGAATTGGAAAGATTAAAACAATAGGCTATGCTGAACGGCTAATTTGTTTATACCCGAAGTTTGTTAAACTTTGGGTATGACAAATTATGTAAATAAATTATTGACAGCTTTGAATGAAGATGTAAAGTTAAGACCTGATGAATGGTGCAAAGACCGGCTTATAACAGCCGGCATGAAAAAATGGGTAGCTAACATTTTACCGGCAGAACTCTTGACACGCTCTGTAAAGCAGGCTGTAGAAACGCTTGTGACAATCAATGAATGCGGTGACTTCTATGAAACTTTTCCCGATGTTATTGAAACGCCTAATTACGGTGATAAATGGGGCAGAAGTGCGAATTATATTGAAATTAATAACCGCGCAATCGCTGAAATGTATGGCGATAGAACAAAAAACGGCATACTAAGCTCTATTAAGATTTTACCAGCCATCCCTCCTTCTGCAAAAAGCTGGGCTAATTGTATAATTTTATCTCAGATATTCCCGAATATTTACGGAGACAGCTATAATAAAGGGCCGTTTGAGGAAAATTCTATTTATGGAATTAAACTAAATGCAGGTTACAGCGGAAATATTATAGATTACGAGCTTGATTTATCTGCTGAAGAACAATTTCGAGCATTCAATGATCTTGCACATATTCATGGACTAAAAACCGGATTTAGAACAGTAATTTCGGCAGACCAGATTAAAGTTGCAAGACCGGACGGGGATGATGTAACTTTTGATTGGAATAATCCTGAACATCAAGAGTTGTTTATCGCAGAACATGTAAAGTTGATAAATATGGGATTTGAAGCTGTATTTATAGATTCTGCTAAACATATCGGCGGGTATGATATGGCTAATTACACCGGTGTAGGGGCTCTTCCGGAGTATGAACAAATGCAGTATATCTTGATGGAAATCCGCAGACGATCTGGTGTTACGTCAATTAGTTTTGCGGGAGAAAAGAGTACAGGTGATTTTGAAAGGTATAAAAATCTTGGACTTACAACCGGAACAGCATTTATACCTCCTGATAATTACGATAAGGTCAGATGCTGGTCTGAAAAACTTAAATACAATAAGGAGTATGCGCCCGGGGTAGAAGTATCAAATGACAATGACGAGGGTGGAAGAAGTTACGAAGACAGATTAAATCGTATTAATTCTTCTCTTTTTGCCTATGAATACCCTAGTGACAAGCTTCCAAGCTTTATGCAGATGGAAGATCTCTTTCCGTTAAGGTATGATACGAATACACATCATCTTATGATGACAAATCCGTCATATTCAACAGATGGTACGCCTGAAAGCCACTGGGAAAATCTTTTTACAAAAGACGACGGAAGAGCTTATAACGCTAAAGCAGGAGAGTTGTTTTCACACGCCATGAATCTATAAAAATAAATCTTATTTTACCTCTTGACTGAGAGCAACTCTCATATGTTATCCTGAGTTTGTAAATCAAATTCAGGAGTAAAAAGTTGAAAAAATTTTTAGTATTAATAGTAAGTGCTATGCTTATTCAGCCGAATATTTTGTTTGCAGCGGAGGGTAAAAAAATGACTAGAAGCGATATTTGTAAGAAGAATTATGAAAAATTATTTAATAGCGATTGGAATCCGAATGTTGGTTCTGATCCGGAAATGATGGCAATTCTGCAAAAATATATTTTTGGCGAGGTTTTCACTGTTGGAAATCTCGATATGAAAACAAGAGAGATGCTTACAGTGACTTCACTTGCTGTACAGCAGACTTTACCGCAGTTGAAAGCGCATATTAATGCAGCTCTTAATGTCGGAGTTACACCGCTGGAAGTCCGCGAAACCCTCTATCAATGCGCGCCTTTCATCGGATTTCCAAAAACACTCAATGCAATAGGTGTAATGAATGAAGTATTTAAAGAAAGAGGTATTGAAACTCCTCTTGAAATGGCAGGTACTACTGATGAGAAATCTCGTTTTGAAAAAGGTGCTGCTATTCAAAAACCCCTCTATGGTGATGAAATTTCAAAGGCTTTAGAGGGACTCCCTGAAAATATGGGAGAAGATGTTGCCAGATTTTTAACTGAATTTTGTTTTGGCGATATTTATACAAGAAACGGGCTTGATGTTAAAAAACGAGAACTTATGACAATTAGTATACTTGTGACTACAGGAGATACAGAAACTTTAAAAAGTCATATTAAAGGTGCTTTGAAGGCCGGTAATTCTAAAGAAACAATAACAGCTGCAATGATTCAATGCCTGCCTTATGTCGGGTTTCCGAAAACAATCGCAGCATTAAAATGTTTGAAGGGAGTAATTTAATGAAGAAGACAATATTAACATTATTTATAATTTCACTATTAGGAGGTTCAGTTATGGCAAAAACTATTCAACAGCCGTTTCAGCAGGGTGAAATAAATCCTTATAACAAGTTTTTTACGGGTACAACGTATCTGAATATGTTATGTACAAAAGATGATGTATGGAATTCTTCAATCGGTAACGTAACGTTTGAAAAAGGCGCAAGAACAAATTGGCATAAACATTCCGGAGGACAAATTCTGCTTGTAACTGCAGGCGAAGGAAGATATCAAGAGCGTGGAAAAGAAATACAAATACTTAAACCCGGTGATGTAGTAAAAATTCCGCCTGAAGTGGAACACTGGCATGGCGCTGCGCCTGACAGTATGTTTGCACATATTTCTATAGAAACCAATATTCCTGATAATACAACGACATGGCTTGAACCTGTCAGTGATAAAGAGTATTTATAAAAAGGAGGCAATATGTCTGATAAAAAAATATTAATTGCTTATTATTCCCATTCCGGTAATACTAAGGCTGCTGCAGAAAAAATAAAATCATTGACAGACGGAGATTTATTTGAATTAAAACCGGTTAATGATTACCCGCAGGATTATAACACTGTAGTAAATCAAGCTAAGCTTGAGAAACAAAATGATGTTAGACCTGAACTTGTAAATGTAGGAAATACCGCCGAATATGATGTAGTATTTATCGGCACTCCGGTATGGTGGTATACAATGGCATCTCCTGTAAAAACATTTTTGTCGGCAAATAATTTTGAAGGTAAAATTGTTGCTCCATTCTGTACACACGGAGGCGGAGGTGCATCTTCAACTTATACAGATATTAAGAATTTAGCTCAAGGGGCTGATGTAAAAGAAGGTTATACTTCATATGAAAACTCTGCAAACATAGAAGAAATAGGCAAGTGGATTAACAGCTTGAATTTATAATTCTTTAAGCTGCAGATATGCTTTTCCGAGTTTGCTGTTTACTATATGAATAATCTTTTGAGCAAAAGCATTGTAAACTCTTCTTGAAAAATGATTGATGCATTCGTTGTAATCATCATCGCTTTGTATCAAATCAGTGAGTTCAAGAGTAGTTATGTTATTGTAATTTTTTACGAACTCTCTTACATGTTTGTTCAAAGTAATATGTTTTTCAGCCATATCTTCATATCCTTCAAGAGCTTTTTGAGTAGGAATCTCACTGCCTAAAATTAGTATAAGCTCTGTTTTATCGGCTAAATTCTTTCTAATATATTCCAGATTTTTAAGCACCAGCTCTACAGGCGGATCACCAGCAAATTTATATTCTTCCTTGAATACTTTTAAAAGCAGCCGGTTTTCTTCCTTATATTTTTCCGGAATTGATGAAAGAACCTTATCCCAATTGTTTTCATCAGTAATATCACAGTTTGCATAGCCGTATTCTACATAGGTTCCGTCATTTTTATTTATGTACAAACCTCTGTAAGTTGTAGTTAAAAGACTTAAAATAATCGCATCATATTTCTTGCTGAAAAACTTTGTTTTAAATTCATCCGGATGCGGAAACGGAAAACTCTTTGTGAGTTCCATAAGTTTATTGTATGGAAGCCGGTGTGTTTGTTCAATAAATGCGGTATGTGTATGTGACAAAATATAGATTAGCTGTTTATTCCAGTAAGGAAATTCTGTGTCAATATTACAATCTCCTGATATATAGTTAATTACTGAATACAAGTCGCAAGCACCTTTAAATAAAATATTAATTGATGCCTGTTTTTTTACTTCAATAGGTTTTAAATCAAGATTATCAACTAATTTAATCCAATTGCTGGTTCCGCCAAGAAACGAAGAAACCGGAAGGACAATATTTATATGGGGCTTTTCCAAATATGAAAAAACGAAATCTTCTATTCCCATGTTCATAATTCTGCAGGAGAACAGAAAATGTTCCAGTGTCTTACAAGTTTTATTAAGTACATAAAAACCGCAAATTCCGTAGCTGCCGTACTTATCTTCAGCAATTATGTAAGCTGAGTCATATGTACTTTTATCTTCAAAATATTTCTTTAAATCTTCTTTAGAATCACGTTTTTTAGTGAAATTAAGCTGATTTGTCCGGTGTATAAGTTCGTCAATCCTGTTAATGTTTTCAAGACAGTCTTTTTTTATGCAAATTTTAATTTCACTTTTTCTTAAAAAATCTTCATTGGAGCAGTTAGTTTTTAATTTTTCTTTATTTTTAAGTTCAAGAATTTTGTACTGTTTAAGCCTTGTAAATTCAAAATCATAACTGTTAACAAGATATAGTTCTTCTGCAATTTTTGCAATTTGTTCAGGTAATGCTGACATAATATTGGGGCAATAATACTTAATCTCATTTATATTTGCTTCATTATCATCAATAATAATTACGTTTTCTTCTCTTAAGTTCATTGAAGAGATAATGCTTTTAACTCTTTCTCCCTTTGGAGCCCAGTTTATGGATGGAAAAAGAAAATACTGCCAGTATTTTCTGTAACCCTGAGTGAGAAATTGGGTTAATACAGCCGAATGGTCATTTTTCGAACAAATAGAGTTCATAATCCCTTTTAGCGTAAGATCTTCTACCAGTTGGAGATGCTCTGGATTGAACTTTATGCTGCCTTCTGATAACGTACCATCCCAAAAAGTTTCATCTAAATCCCATATAACCAGTTTGGTTTTTGTAATATCAAAATCTTTTTTCACCTTGCCTTTTAGTATATAGACTTTTCTATCAGTAAGTCAATCATCTAAACTAACTAGCTTAAGTTCATTGTTAGTCATTGAATTTACTTACGATATTTAAATAAAAAGGATATAAGTGAAAATGGAATGCCAATAAATATTTGTTCAAGCTTTTGTAAAAAGTTTGCTGAAGGCTCTAGTAATTTAGATATATGTTTGTATATCCTTAAAAGGTTATATCCAAAATTTTCATCTTCAAATATTTTCTGTCTACGGCTTGTCATTTGATAATTTTTATCACAAATTCTTTTATATTCAAATTCATAACGATAGAAGTTATAAAGTCCAATGTACTGATCTCCTGAAAATTTTTCATTTTTACTGTATGGATACTTATTTAAGTAAATACCGGATTGCGCAAACTCTAGTACAATGAAATTATTAACCAGACACTCTCTAAATTTTTCCATTAACTCATCGCTATAATCAGCAGCATCTTCCATATATATATCTTTAAAATTTCTAGCAAAACAAGAATATCCAAAGTATTGCTCAGGTGAAAATTTAAATTTTGTTTTACCATATGGTGTATTTTTGTGCTTGTTCTCTTCTTTGGTAAAATATTCTGTAAAATATGGTTCTTCGGCCAATTTAGTATTGCAAAAATATGTATTTAAGTCTCCACGAAGACCGAACAGCCACCAGTCAGAAACATGAAAAGGTATTTTTATGCGCTCGTATAGATTGTCACATTTAATATTAAATCGCGTAAATAATGCAGGTACAATTATTTTTCTATTAAAAAGAGTATAATTATCTGTCCTCGCCTGAAATTTATCGAAGTAATCTAAAAATCTATCACTTGTAAGTATTAAATCGCTTCTTACTTTCATTGCATATCTGCGGGAGGCTTTTTCTAGACCAGCTTGTGTGCTTAGAAGCTGTCGATTAATATTGTTATAAACAACTTTTTGAGCAGATTTCTCTATAATTGCTGCTCCTGGATCTTTACTAAGAATTAAATTATCATAGTCTAAGTCGGTAATATTACTACCTTCCCAGGTTGATAATATAATCTCGGCACCAGGAAGGTAGTGCCTTATGCTTTGAAGACATTTTATGGTTTCATTTTTGTTTATTGCACCTTGAACTATAACTGAAATATCTTTAGTATCCATCTTTTACCTTATCCTTTAGTCATTAAAAGTTTAAACAAATATTTTATTATAGCAAAAGGTTCTAGAAAATACTTAAGTGGTGAAAACATTATTTTTATGTGTTTTTTTAACTTTTTCTTTATTTCAGCTCTTTCATATTCTCTTGGATGTGAAGTTATTAAATGATTTAATACATTATTAATTCCTATTTCCATTTTTATATTTTGCACAGTAGTAGTATTTTCATAATTATTTCGATATATAAATAGAACTTCCGGAATATTGTAAAAGTCTGTTTTATCAAATAAGTATACCCATAAAGCAAAATCTTCAGCAGGAGAGTATTTTTCTTCATAAATAATATTATTTTCAATTAGAACAGATTTTCGAAGCATTGTTGCTGGATGATGGAGGGGACATTCCCAAAAAATAATGTTTTTAATCTCTTTATTGGAAACAGGTCGTTTAAAAATTTTATTATTACCTACAAAACCATGCCAACATCCTACAACTCCAATATTTGGGTTATTATCAAGAAGTTTAACCTGCTTTTCAAATCGCTCAGGCAATGAGATATCATCATGATCCATTATTGCAAGGTATTCTCCTCGCGAGTCTTTTACTAATTCATTTCTGATTTTCGAGATTCCTTGATTTTTCTCAAATTTTTTATATATTATTCTTTCATCATTATATGACATAACAATGCTCTGAAGATCTATATTTGAGGCATCATCATAAATTAAAAATTCATAATCTTTATATGTCTGGTTTAGTATAGATTCAATCGCGGTTCTTAAATATTCCTCTTTGGTATTATATATTGGCATCAACACAGATACTTTCATCAATTTTCTCCTATATTTGGTATTAATAACTCTATATCTTCTTTAATAAAGAAATCATCATTTAAATACAAGTTTAACCAATCACTATGGCGCATTTCTTCAAGCATATTAGGCCTAAATAAACGCCACCTGCTATCAAGGTTCGTATATTTAGGCCAATACATATCAAGAATTTCTTTATCAATAAAGATAAATAAATCTTTGTATATTTTCCAGGTATGCTTTAGAGTAAATTCCGGGGTTACTCCAATATTTTTGAGAAAATGTGAAGCAATATATGTCTCAGAACAGTATTGCTGCCACAAATCTTTCTGTTTTATTGTTTTGTATTCTTCATATTTTTTTGTGTCAAGGGGTGAATTCCAGTATTTGAGCATATCTTGTGTATTACCGAATAAAAACATATCAGATATACCATAGTAACGATATTTAAAACTATTAAAAGATAAAGCAACAAGTCTTGAGTGCATATTATAATTGGGGCTAGGCGGATAAATCTTTAATAAATTAAATAAATCTCTGCTTAAATTTGTCGAATAAAATCTTTGATCCGTTCGTGTTTTTATCGCATATTCACAACCAAGCTTTTCGCCTTCTTCAAGTCCTTTCATTGTAGATAATATCTGATAATTCAGATTTGCCCTTCCTGCAAAATCAGGAGCTTTAGATAATAAAACTTTAACGCCAATAGATTCAAAGTTTTTTAGATATTTTTTATCTTCAGTATCCCATGTAGAAAGAATAATAGTTTCTGAATTATTAAAAATTTTTTTATAGATTTTACATGTTTCTAATGTAAAATCATTTTCTTTTACAATTGGCCCCTGTATAACAATACAAAGAGAAGGTATTGTATAGGCATCAGATTGCAACTGATAATTCTTAGCTTTTATAGGGAAATTTTTTAAATTATAAAAATCTCCATCTATTATAAGCGGTACTTTAGAGTTTTTTATTGAACATTTTTTATAATTTTTTGTGCTTTTTTTAGATATTTTAAAACCCAATATTCTATATATGATTCTATGTGAAGCAGGCTGCTTCTCTTTAGAGTAAATAAATTTTAGTAATAGTTTCCAGTAATACTTAAATAACACATCTTGTGGTAGTTTAAAATTTTTTTTATTTTTCTCATAATCTTTTATTATTCTCTTAATTCTGCATTTTTCTGATTTTTTGAGTACTCTTTTAATCTCTTTCTTATTTAAAATCCCGCACTCTTGTAGTTCATTTGCCATAAGCAATGCTAAACGCTTCCATTCGGTAAAACATGTAAGAATACCTTTTGTACTTTCAGAATCGCTATGTTCTCTCCAGCCTACATAACCTTGCGGTATTTCAATGAAGGTTAATTCATTTTTATATAAATAAACTAATACAGAAAATAAAAAGTTCCAATCATATACAAATGCGAATTCTCCTTTGGTAAAATTTATATCTTTCAAAATTTTTTTATTAAAACACCAGGCGCTGGGAACGGTGCAATCTGTAAAAATTTTAGACTTTAGCCAGGATGTTTTAGGGCATTCTATTTTATACTCATTATGTTCATTGGAATAAAACTCATTTTCAAATGCATGATGAATATGGTTTATGAATAAATTTCCCGGATATTTGTTAATGAGTTCTTGTTCAAATTGTATACAATTAGGAGATAAAATATCATCGGTGTGTAATATATGTATAAAATTATTACTTGCATTATTTATTCCTTGTAAAGTGTTAGAAATCGCTCCGAGGTTTATACTTGATTTTACATATTTGATATGCAAATCGGAGTAACTGTCAATAAGCATTTTGATATTTTCTGTATCATTTGTGTCATCACTTATTACGACTTCAAAATCTTTAAATGATTGCTTTCTTAAAGATTCAAGTGTTTCTTTGAAAAGACTGAGGCGTCCGTGATATGGAATTACAATGGATATTTTTTCAATCATTTTTTCCCTCTTAGTGCATACATGTGAAAGAATTTATATAATTTAGATTTCTGTTTAGTTTCAATTTCTTTATTTTCTAAATTTCTTACTCTTTCCTCTAAATTGTGATATTGAATGGTTAAATCAGATAAAGCATTTCCTATTATCCAAAACAGCCGTGCTAATATTCTATCTATCTGAATAACAACAAAGAGATTTTTGTTATTCCATAGATGTAATGATTGCTTTGCACACATATAAAAATCATGCTTCAATGCATTAGCAGGAATATAACAATAACCTTCCGGCATATTTTCTCCAGCTCCGAGATAACCATGCATTTTTAAATCTACAACTTTAAAATTTTGATATAGTACAAGGTAATACATGTATATGTAATGATCAAAATCAAGTCCGGTAAGAGTAGAAATTGAATTGTTAAAATCTATTGAGACAAAGAAGTCTTGAAGAAATTCATTTTTATATACAGGAAGGTTTGAGAACCATAAATACAAATCTTTTTCTTTTTCTGCAAGAGTTGAAAAGTTTTCATTTGATTTGAAATGAGATTTACATTGTTCCCTAATTTTACACATGCCAATGTGCTCAAAATTCCAAACGGTATTACCATACAGTTTTTTTGTTTCATATATACTATTACAGATTGAATACAAATCGACATTTTTTATTATTTCGGATTCGGAATCTAAAACAATATAATAATCATATTGGTTTTGAAGTGATTTTAATGCAAAAAACTTTTTGATATTAATTATGCCTCCATTTTCAAAAATACGCAGTTCATCAGGAAGAATAATTTTATATTCATATTCACCAAATTCTTGTGCTTCTGATTCATTAGAGAAAATAAAAAATAAATCAGCTTGCAAATTTAAATAGTTCTTTCTAAATGTGTCTAAGAAATTTTTTGCATAGTTAAAATGTGGAGGATATGTTGGAATTATGAATGCAACTTTGTTTACCATAAATCTTCCCTCTTAAATTAACCCGTTTTTTTTGTAAATATCTATTCTATCAGCCAGTGACTCTCTTAAATCACAAAATGGCATAGCAAAAGGAGTATAATATTTGATATTTCTATGCCTCCAGGGATTGTAAAATGGTAAAGCTCCATTTTTATCAGATATGAATTTGTCTTGTGCTAAATTTTCTTGTATAAAAAATGCATTAACACCATTGACGCAAGTTCCGACAAGCCGGTAGCCGTAATTTTTGCACAAATGGTAGTATGCACTCAGAGAGGCTCCTTGGCTGTCATCAACCGGCCAAATCCAATCTTCTTTATATGGAAGCACGTAATCTGTAGAACAATCCATCGGATCAGAAGCAGGTGGTATTAGCGGGTTGTATTCTACACAAATAACTCTTGGTATGATTTGTTTTCTTTTTAGTATGGCTTCCAGTACATGCCAATCGTTACCATCAATATCAATAGATAAGAAATCTATTTCTCCTTGAAATTCTGCTTTGGCAAATAATTCATTAATATTATCTTTTGTAATAAAATCATTTAATATGGCTAACTTTTTATCCTCCAAAGAAGTTTTAAAAAAAGTCTTTATCTTATTGCAATCGTCTTTATTGCCATCAATCCAGAGTCCTGACCAGCCTGTATCTAATAATAAATGACTATTACATTCAATTCCGTCCTGTACGCCAAACTCTATAAATTTCTTATTTGTGGTGCCTATTCGTGTAAATATTTCATTGATTATTCCGTCTTCATCATTCTGTGAAAAGACTTTATAACCAAATCCGTCAAGATAGAGCTTATTTTTGTAGCGTTCTTGCAACTCAATTTCCCATCTCTGGCCTCCAACATAGTTTGAACGTTCTAATATTTTATTATTTATTTGTAAAATAGATTGCAGACAATTTAGAACATTCTCTAAAAGCTTTTTATTCTCATTCTGTTTTTTATTGCGGAGTTTATCTATAATTTTTTGTCCTAATTTAAATTTCATTTATGCTCTCCCTAAATATTTATCATTATTAGCACCAGGGTATTTAACGACTACGTTTTGTGTGCCGTCTTCTAGGCATTCAAAATCAGTTGCCTCCATAGGTTCCATAACAATAATGTCACCTTTTTGGTATTCAACTCCGTTCATTTTTACTCTGCCTTGAATGATAACAGTGAGCTCTGTCGCAATTTTGTGATAATGTTTTTCTTCATAATCTCCCTTATTGTAGCTTTTTACCGCAACTTCCACATCATTAGTTTTTATAAGTGTCGGTTCAAAATTCCCGACAAACCACCCTTTTACCATATCTTCAAGTCTTGCTGTTCTCATAATACTAATGCTCCTTGCTGCTCTTTTACCGTTTCAATGTATTTATCTAAATCTTCTGGAGTTCCGGTTCCGTGCATTTGGGTTTTACCTATCGTATAAATTCCAAACTTTTTACCCTGATTAATTGCATAGTTATAAACAGGTGCAACGTAAAACTCGTTGTTCACCCTTTCATTTCTTACAATCATATCAATAGCATTTTCTACAAAATCTCTGCCTTTATTGAAATAATAAATTCCAACTGTTGCATTTTTTGAGATAACTTCTTTTTCTCGAATTTCCGTAATGAATCTATTTTTATCTAGTTTTGCATATGACCATTTTTTGTCATTATCTTCAAAACAAAGAACAGAACCGTCAAGCCCTCTTTTTTTACTATCATTTATGTACTCTGAAATATCCATATCAACGATTTGATCTGAGTTTGCTATTAAAAGAGGTGTATCATTATTGATTAATCTATGAGCATGTAAAACTGTACAGGCGGCACCTTCTGTTAATTTGTCAATCATAACAAATTCAACTTTATAATTAGACTTTATCCATTTAACTGTTTCTTGTTCATTGTTATAATGTTCAAATCTTGTGAGTAGAATAAACTTTGCATCTGGTATATTCAGATTGTCTAGAACATGGCATATCATAGGCTTGCCTAAAACATCAATAAACGGTTTGGGATTTTTGTATCCTGCTTTTGCAAATCTTGAGCCAGCTCCAGCCATTGGTATTACTATATTAATCATATTTCTAACCTCTCCTGTGTGCTAAATAATTTTCATACATTTGGTAATTTGAGAATGTTACATAATCCTTTTTGGGAATTTCATAAGTTCCAATACTTTTATTGTCTAAAATCATTTCGTTAAAAGTGGCGCTTATATAATATTGTCCGAGTGTATCAACATCTTTTTCTATTACCCCAAATGCAGAGCGTACAAAGTCTTGACCCTTTTTAAAGTAACAACATCCTGTAGATGCGATATTAGAAATCGGACGTTTCTCACTTGTTTGTATGACAAAGTTATTTTCATCTAATAAAACGGAACTGTATTGTGGATGAACTGCATTTATTGTTACAATACCAGCGTCAAGATTTCTTGTCCGAAAACTTTCTATGGCAGGCTTAATGTCAGTTTTTATAAGCTGACTTCCATTAATTATCAATAGTTCCTCTTCATTATTAATTTCATCTATTGCAAATAATGCTGAGCATACAGCTCCTTTTGTATCTCCAGCAATTTCTATAATTTTACATTTTGGACATAAAATTTTTAATGTATCGCCTAAAAAATATTTATCCTGATCTTCTTTTCTTATAATACACGTAATGTTGTTTCCAACGGTTTTCAAGAGCTCAATAGTCCTCTGAATAATAGGCTTATTTTTAATTTCAATTAAATACTTAGGGTAGCCTTTTTCACAGAAATCTTTATCAGAACCTGCCATTAAAATTAATATATTCATTATCTAACACCTCCTAAAATTAGATTTGAGCTTTCTGTTTCGATTTCTTTTATTTTATTTTTAATGTTTTGATAAGTTACATCATTTACTGTTTCAACTTTCAAAAGATGAGCACCGCTAGATAGAGCTGCATTGATTCCGTTTAAGTTATCTTCTACTACCAGACATTCTTGCGGTTCTAAACCAAATCTTTTTATCGCTGTCTGGTAAATTTCAGGATTAGGTTTTGGCATTGTAACATCCTGATTAGACAGGGTAAAATCAAGGTATTTTTGTAAATCAGCTTTTTCCATCATCATATCAATAGTTACTCTGACAGAATTTGACGCGAGAGCCAGCCCGTAACCTTCATTTTTTAATTTTGATAGAGCATATTGGTGACAAAAAAGAGGTTTACATTTCATGTAAACATGTTCCATTGTATAAATCTGTTTCATGTGATTAATAAATTTATGTAATCCCTTGGGTAAGCCCTTTTCAATTGTAAGCATTTCAAGTTTTTTTTTCGTGGGAAGCCCGTCAAAAGTAACAAGATGATCATATCGTGAAATTTTGTAGCCAAATAGTTCTAAAGCCTGATTTAATGCTTCATAGTGCCAGTCTTTTGCATCAATAAGTACTCCGTCCATATCAAATATTACTGCTTTAATTTTTGACATTGAAAAACTCCTTTGCTTCCATAGGATAATCAGTACACAGCATTATCCCATTAATATTTCTATATATATTCCACACTTTTTTATATTCTCTTTTGTGTAAATCTGGAGAAACAATACAGACTTCTTTGTCTTGATTTAAAATATTTTTGATTTCTTTTTCTCCAAACCAGTCAGAATTAAAAGAATCAAGCCATATACCTTCAGCTTTATCAAACATAATTGGCTCAGGTATTATATCACTTTGACCTGTAAAGAATTTTAATCCTGTTTTGTGTTGATAAACCATCTCGGGAATGCTCATATCAAATGTGAAATAGTTTGAAATTTTGTATTTCTCAAGCAGTCTTTTAATCTCATCGGCCATACCGTCAGCTTTTATATTCAATGCAAGCGTTAAATCTCTGCCATCTAGGAGTTTTAATAAGTCCTCAAATTTCATCTCTCCGCCTTGCGGCATATTATGAGAAATTACAATTTCACCTTTGATATCACGTAAATCTGTTTCAATACCAAAACCACTGTTGAAAGCACGCTCAAATGCTGTCTTTGTGTTTTTTTCAGTTTCTTCTTTCCAAAAGCCCCTGTGAGCTAGTATTTTTATATTAAATTTACTCATAAACCATCCTATAAACTAATTCCATCCCGATACCTAAGATTCATATTTTCATCTTCATCGATGAATTTTAGTGCCATGTTTATATTTGTCTGATTAAATAACCACTGAAGATATGATAAATCCTTATACTTGTGATAGTAATGATATGCAAAAGTCTTTCTCCATGAAGCAACCGAATATTTATTACGTAATCCTAGTTCTGCGATAATATTTTTGAAAGAATAAAAAACTGTTGTCCGATGTCTCTTATTGCCGTTTGCATTTGAGAATAGATATTCATTATTCTTTTTATCTTTTATAACTTCAGCAATTAATTTTAAGATTTCTTCGTTTAATGGTATGGATTTATTTTTTTCAATACAGAGATATTTTTTGTTTTTAATATCCTTTACCCTTAAATTCAATAAGTTTATTAAATCAATTCCTGTGTTAATGGCTAATGTGAACATTAGTAATTCACTAATTTGATTTTTTTGTCTGTATAAATCTTTTATACAATTTATTTCTTGGATATTTTTTATTGGTATACTGCTACCCATTATTAAAGCTTACTTCCTAAGAGAATTTTCCATTACATCGTTAGATAAAGGTTTTAAAACTCTACTCATTTACACTTGTGTTGAGTTGTTAAAAAACACTTTACTTTTAACAAGTCTATCACAAAATAAAAAAATTACATAGTGGCTTACAGTATTATATTTAACAGATAAATATTTAAAGAGACTTCAGCTTATTTAAAACTCAACACAAGTGTAAATATGTTGAGTTGTTTTGTAGAAAGTTGTGTTATTCTGACATATTATAGGATAAAGTTGTTATAACTATTGTCAATTATATCCTGGTCAATTCCTATATAACGAAGCGTAACCTGCGGTGAATAGTGATTGAATATTTTTTGCAATACTACAATATCTTTAAACTTTCGGTAATGGTGATATCCAAAAGTTTTTCTTAAAGTATGAGTACCAATATTATAATCAATTCCTGCCTTACGGCAAATATCATTTATAATTCTATAACATTGAGTTCTTTCCATTCTATTATTGAATACAGATAAAAATAATGGCTCATCAGCTTTTCTGCCTTGAGTAAATTGGGCGAACATGGGCTTTAGTTTTGAATTAATCGGGAAACGTTTATATTTTCCGGTTTTCTTTTCTGTAATACTTATGTAATCTTTATTTTGGACATCTCTAACATCAAGATTTAAAATATCAGAGATTCTTAAACCACAATTTGTGCCAATCGTGAAAAGTAATAGATCTCGCAAACTTTGTTTACGTAGTATGCTTTCAATTTTTTTTAAATCTTTTTTTCGTCTAATCGGTTCTACAATGTTCATAGTATCTCCTTTCTATAATTGTTTTAGTATAAAATTTTTTGAACCAACTATTATTTTTATAGAAAAATGACAATATAGATTTTGGAAAATAACAATAAGTTTATACTATAATGGCTAAATACTTATATAAATAATCATTCTCATTGCTTCCGATCTTTTAAATTCCTCATAATAAACTTTAAATCATTTATATGATTCTGAGTTGAAATTTTTGCAAAATAAGGTGTAATATAATTAAACAGTGCATTTGCCATTTGGCAATACACTGTTTTTATTTTAATAAACAAAAAAGGATAGAAATGTTTAATAATAACTATGGACTATAATTTATTCATCTCCCGACCTTTGTGATTTATTCAAAGTGGTGTATAAATTAAGGCTTGACTATGGAGTAAGTTATGAAGATGCACAAAAATTAATGACTTTCGGGATAGATAACAGGCATTACAAACCGAGTGATTTATTGTTCCCTAGTGAAAAACAGGCTATTAAATTTCAAAAAAATCATGAAATTACTTCCGAGAAACTCAAAAATGTTACCTTCCCAAAAATACTTTATCAGTTACAGGACTTATCTTATAGGCAGGAGGATTAACTTATGTAAATTTAGGGAATTTCCAAACTAATAATCGCTACAAATTATGTCAAAGTGATGAAGAAATTTGTATCAGGTGGAGTCATGATGTTCAAACCTGTAAAAATAATGCTGATAATAAAAAATTATATGCAGATGTCATAAAAAACGGCGGTTGTATAACAAGTGTTCCTGATGTTGGACTTATGGTTAGAAGTTGGGGTTACTGCAAGGAAACTTCAGAGAAAATTAATCTTTTATTCTTACCTACAGGCGAAGTATTTAATTCTCTTGAAGAAGGTGAATACGGCGGATTTTTTAGTACACCTCTTAGAGATGCAGAATATAAACAGGCTTTAGAAGAAACTGCAAATTAACTGTTTAATTTTTTGATTTCAATTCAGTCAAATAATTTCATTATTTCATATTCTTGTTCACTGTCTGATACATTTTCAAAAAATTTAATTAGATTAACTACATCATTTTTGCAAATTTTGATTTTATGAACAAGCTCTGAACCTTCATACTGGTAATATGGAATTTTTTCTTTTGGCAGAACTTCAACTTTCTGTAAATCAGCAATCTGTAAAAGTTCATTTATGCCACTTACACCATATTTTTGATATAAAGCATTAAGTCTTGAATCGTTTTTGATTAGTTCAATGCCAAATTTTTCTTTTATTTCTGTATTATTTAAGCCGATTTTTATTGCACTAAGAATAATAAATTCATCTTCTGTCAGGAACATTTTTGCCTCCGATTTTTCTAACATGAACTTATTATAGAAATATTTAAAAAATCTTGCTCCCAAATCCTTGACTTCGGTTGGTATGAGAGGACTTTAAACCTGTCTATTTTAAAAATTTATTAATAATAACGCTTATTTATTAAAATTTTATACAAAATATCTGTACACATGACAAAATGCGGGATTGTCTAAAATCCAGTAAAATCAATATTTTTCTTTTGTAGCCTCCAAAATAGCCCCCTAAATGGCAAAATTAAACAATTTTCACGCTTTAATAACAGGTGTAATTTAACACTCAGAACAAGATTAAATTAACTATATGATGGATATTTACTAGAAATATTTATCAATGTCGAAATATCTCTAAAATTAAACTTCTAAGATATTCATGGTATAATTGCTTGCAGAGGGAAGTATGTGTATTCCTACATCAGAAAATCCAAATAGCTATTTTGGGTATGTAATACAAACTCCTAGAGCATTACATTACCTTCTTGAAGGTGCGAAAATAGTTTCAGTCGAAAGTAAAGATGATATATCTGCGGTTGATTCTGATGATAAATTAATTGTTGTTGAACAAATTAAAGATAAAGAGACAACTTTTTCAAACTATTCTGCAGATTTTTGGTGTACATTTGCAAATTGGATAAATAGATATAAGGAAAATGAAGATAAATATACAAATAGAACTCAATTTATAATTTTTTCAAATAGAAAACAACAATTAAAAAAAGATAGTTTTATTGATATATGCAATAATGCTAATAACGATACAGATAGTAAAAAATGTATTGAAATAATTAAGAACAAATTTTCCTCTAAAAACCAAAAGATTAAGAAATGTTTTGAAGTATTTAAGGATGAACAAAATGAGACTATTGTAGTAAATATAATAAGGAATTTTTCATATAAAACCTCTAATATTGGTCTTTTTGAAGATGTAAAAAATAAAATTCAAGAACTTTATTCGGAAAACAGAGATATAGAAGAATTAAGAATCAAAATGCTTGGTTGGATAAATGAAAAAATATACGATAAAGAAACCGATAAAATAAGAAAGTTTGACTTATTGCAAACTGATTTTAGAAATTATTTGGATAATAATAAAAACTTAAAATTAGCACTTATTGATGATGTGTCAGAATTTGATATAGAGCAAGCTCATAAACAATATTTCTATCATCAGCTCAGCTTAATAGAACGAGAAGAAGAACTTAAACAACTTGATTGCAGAGATTACCATAGATGGTTAATAACAAAAGCTAAAGAAGAAGAAAAAGGGAAATTTTCCAAAAAAGAATTCGACGACATGTACAGAACCGTTTATGAAAAGTGGCTTGAGGACAAAGATTTAGTATTTTCTATAAATAATACGGAAAGTGATGTAATTAAAGGTAAAAGACTTTATAACTGTAGTATAGAGAATAAGTTTATAAAAATTGGTAATACTGCATTTGACAATAATCATCAAGAAGTCGCAAGGGGAGTATGTAATTTTTTAGCAAATAATAATCCTGAAACACAAAATTATAGTATAGGTTGGCATCCGGATTATAAAAGATTGCTTAATGAGGTAAATAATGCTTGATATATACAGTAAATATTGTACGAGTATGCAAAATCACGGCTTGGGAGCATTTGTAATAGTCGCTTTTATAAGTGGTTATAATTCTATTAATGCAGAATATCCTAAATGGTTTGATATTTTTCTTGTACTACCGATGATTATGAATGAACAGGTAAGAGAATTAATTAAAAAATCTTCAGGACGTGGTGGTGCTACAACAATAGAGACTTTAATCTCAAGCAGGATACTTAATAAAAAAGAAAAATATGGAGCATTTCATAATCTTATTGATTCATTTAAAGAATATACAATAACTTGTATAATATTTGGTTTACGAACTAAATTAATATCACAGATAAACGATATTGAGTTTAAAAGTAACGTATTATTTGAAAAAGAAAAATTTAATAACAATATATATTTAGCATCATATAAATTGGGAGAATTATATGCGGCTGATAAAGATGCTTTTATGAAACTAATTAACTCAACAGGAGTGAATTTATAATGAATGTACAACTACAACAATTTGGAATATATTCAAAAGATTTAAAAGAACACAAATTTATTTCTTTTCAAAAAGGAAAGTTAAACATTATACATGGAGCTTCTCAAACAGGAAAATCTGCAATAATACCTATCATTGATTATTGTTTGTGTTCTTCTCATAATAGAATTCCAAAAGGAATAATATCAAATAGTTGTGGTGCATACGCAATAAACTTATCACTTGATGAAAACAATCTATTAATTAAAAGGTTTTCTGGGGAAAAATATAAAACAATTCATTACTCTTTATCTTCAAAAAGCCTTGATGAGATAGATGATAATGAATGGCAAATTACTGATACTGATAAGTTCAAAATCTATCTAAATAATTTGTTCGGAGTTTCATTTTCTGAAATAGCAGATGAGCATGAAAATAATAAAGGTAATCCAAGCTTTAGAGATCTCATAGCATTTAATTTTCAAACACAAAGTATTGTAGCGAATCCTAATTGTTTATTATATAAAATGGATCTTGCAGAATATCGCTTTTATTTAAGAAGGATTTTTGATTACGCTATTGGAGCAATGACTTCTGAACAATTATATGCTGGCTTAAAGAAGCAAGAACTTATGGAAAAATTAAAAGAGCTTCAAAAACAAAAAAGTAGACATGAATCATATATACAAAGAAGAATAGAAGCAGCAGAACCTTTATTATATAAAGCAATTGAATATGGTTTAATTTCACAAACAGAAATAAACATTTCAGATACTGTAAATATAGAAATTTTATTGAAACAAATTTCTGAAAAAAATATTGGAGATATAAAATTTAGTGATGAAGCGAATGAAAGAATAGCAAATAAAATTCACAATTTAATAAACCAATTGGATTCTTTACATTTTGAAGTTCGTGCACTCAAACAAGAAAGAAACAATATTGAAGAATTGTTGGGTATAGAAGAACAGAATAAAGAACAACTAAAAGAAAAGTGTTCTCGCTTGGAAATAGCAGAATTTATAAGAGATTTTTGTAAAAAGAATTCTTCTGACACTGATGTAATAGACGATGTTGATAATTTATATAATAATTTAAAAGTTGTTCAGGATAAACTTATTGATGCAAACATATTTGGGAAAGGCATATATGAATCAAAATTAAATAGGATAAGGAAACAAATAAATGAAAAGACCGAAAAAATAAATATTTTAACCAAGAATAAAGATATTTTAGAAGAAAAAATTGGAACCCAATCCCTTATTGAAGATTTGTATGTAAAAATTATAGGTGGTGCAAAAAAAATAATTAATGAAATATCAGAAAAAAATGATTTAGATCAACAAATTGAAGAATTAAATGATGAAATTGCAAAATTTAATTTTGACATAGATGAACTAAGGCAAAAACAATTGACATCTATTGTTAATAAATCGAATAGTTATGTACCTAATTTCGCTGAATTTGATGAAATTGCATCTTTTTCAAAAGAAGATTTAACAGTTAAAGTAAAAAATAAATATTCATCAGAGTCATATTTTTTATGGGAAACAGGAAGTGGTTCTAACTGGGTAGCTTACCATATTGCAACGATGTTAGGTCTTCATAAGCATTTTATCTACAAAAAAACACCTGTTTTTAACTTTATTATCTTTGACCAACCGAGTCAAGTATATTTTCCTAAAGTTAATTATCAACATACAAAAGATTTTGATTTTAATGATGAGAAAAAATCCAACAATATTGATAAGGGGTTTTCAGATCTTGAATGCGTTCAAGAGATGTTTAAAATTATGAGTAAAGCAATAAGTGATAATAAACTGAAGAAAATAGTTACAAATGTAGCGGAAGATGGAACTGAATACGAAACAGAAAAAGTATTTGATAGTAATTTACAAATAATAGTCCTTGATCATGCTGGACCGGATGTATGGAAAGATAAAGAAGGTATAAATGATATTAATCCGTTAAAAGAATGGACTTTAAATAACAGATTAGTTCCGCAAAGCTGGATAAAAGAATAATATTTTTGTTAATGCTATAATTATCTAATGATAGATACAGATGAGTTTTTAAAAATTAAAAAATTGGCTTTAATATCATTGGTTTCTAATGATATTTTAATAGATAAACTTGTATTAAAAGGCGGTACATGCCTTGAACTTGCCTATAAAATTCATTGTCGTTCATCAAAAGATATTGATTTTTCTATTGATAATGAATTTTCAGATGCAGAAATTAAACAAATCATGAACGATTTGCCTGAGATATTTAACCAGAATTTCTACAAAATAGGTTATTATGCTTTTGATTTTAGGATAAAGAATAAACCTGTCCATATGCCAATTGATATAAAAATGACCGGTTATAATTTGTCGTTCAAATTGGTTTCAACAGATGTTTATAAACAGTTCAATAATAATATTGATAAATTAAGAAATCGTGCATTATCCCTTGGGCAGTCTGATAAAAAAGATTTTATTATTGATATAAGCAAATTTGAATACACACAAAACAAGGAAGAAAAAGAAATTGACGGACATAAAATATATGTTTATCCGCCGATAATGATAATTTGCGAGAAATTAAGAGCAATTTGTCAAAAAATGAAAGAATACCGAAATAATCCGAAAGATATAGATTTACCCAGAGCTAGAGATTTTTGGGATATTTATTTGGTTCAGGAAAATTTGCAAAAGGCGGATTTTAAACTTCAAGAAAATAGGGAAATTTTAAAACATGTTTTTGATGCAAAAGATGTAGATATGAACTTACTATTAAAACTTGAAGAAAAACGCCATATTCACGAAAATGACTTTAGAAATGTTCAATTAACAGATGCTGCTAACAAAAAATATCCAACTCATTTTGATTTTTATTTTGAGTATGTTTTGGGCTTAATCAATGATTTAGAGAAATTCTGGATAGTATAAATTCCACCTTTCACTATATTTTCGTTCTTTTTCTTTAAGTTCTCGCTGGACAAAAAAACGCAGTTCTTTATTGTGGTCAAATAGTTGTAAATCAGCTTCTTTGAACCCAGCTTTTTCTAAATAAAACCCAATAACTTGATGATGCGGGTAAATATAATCCAGCTTTATCAACATATCATACAGTTTTTGAATATTTACTCTTCCCCTTGCTTTTTTATAAACATTCAAAACCTCAAAACAGCCACCGCAATAATACGGACTTACTGTAATATCAATTAGTGTACGTTCTATATTAGTTATATTAATTTTTGCATTATTATAATTTGTTTCTATTATACCTAATTTATTGCTGTATTTGCTTTGTAATAGATTTATTGAATAGATATCTTTAATTGTAAGGTTTTTACTAATTCTAGGCGGCATATAAAAAGCTCTATTGATTTCTTCTTGAATAAGTTGTTTTTTAGGTAGTTCTTTTAATGGTTTTGATTTTTCTAATGATATAAATATTGTTTTGGGAATGTTATTTGTCAAATTATGGTATTCCACTGCTGAATAATGGCTAAAATATGCATTTGGGCTAATAGTTTGTATTGCTCTATATAAACTCGGTTTTTCTACAAAATATCTTGTATATGTTTTTGACGGAAATTCTAATATAAATTTTTCTTTATAAACATTGTTATGAATTAAAAATTTTTGAAAAGCAGTAAAAGTTGTTACAGAATAAATATACTTTTTATCGATGCATTCATTATAAATCTTTCTAAGCTCGCGGATCTTATAAAATTCAACTTTTTCATTAAAAAATGAAAGAATATTTTCTTTATTCTTTTCCATTTTTAATTGAGTTGTCGATTTATTCTTATTCATTCTGATTAATCGGTATTATGTATAATACCGATTATAACATATTTTTTATTAAAATTCAACCCCTCTTAAGAATTATTTTCAATGATTTATTTCTGAATTAAAAGTATCTTGCAAGATACTTTTAAAATAAAAATGAATGGATTTCAATGACCCAAAAGGATTATTTTTGCATTATCTATATTTATTTTCTATAATAATTACTTTTAAAATTTACGGACTGTCTTTATATTGTTGAATAAAAGCTTTCTAAAACATTTAAGATTTGTATTTTCATGCTATTATTAAACTTGTAAGGAGTAATATGGCGGAAGTAAAGCAACGTACAGCAGCAAAAAAGTTTGTTGAAGATTGGACAGGAAAAGGCTATGAAAAAGGTGAAAGCCAAAAGTTTTGGATTCAACTTTTAAGAGAAGTTTTGGGTGTTGAAAATCCTGAACAATTCATTTCTTTTGAAGACCAAGTTCACCTTGACCATACGAGTTTTATTGATGCAAGAATTCCTGCAACAAAGGTTTTGATTGAACAAAAAAGTTCTGATAAAGATTTATATAAAGCAATTAAACAATCTGACGGTAGTTTGCTAAATCCTTTTCAACAGGCAAAAAGATACATAACAGAATTGCCACTGTCCCAACATCCCCGCTGGGTTGTTACTTGTAACTTCCAAAAATTCTGCGTTTATGATATGGAACGTCCGAACGGCGAACCACAGGAAATTTTACTTAAAGATTTAGAAAAGGAATATTACAGACTTTCATTTTTGGTTGATACAGGCAGCGAACATCTCAAAAAAGAAATGGAAGTTTCTATAAAGGCCGGAGAGATTGTTGGATTATTATATGATGCACTTTTAAAACAATATAAGGACTGTACAAATGAAGAATCATTGAAAAGTCTAAATATTTTATGTGTAAGACTGGTATTTTGTTTGTATGCAGAAGATGCGGGAATATTTGGCAAGCACGATATTTTCTTAGATTACTTGCGGCAGTATGATGTTTCAAAAATGAGAAAAGCACTTATTGAACTTTTTACAGTATTGAACACAAAACCTGAAGACAGGGATCCTTATTTGGAAGACGATTTAAAAGCTTTTCCTTATGTAAATGGTGGGCTTTTTGCTCAGGAACATATTGAAATCCCGCAATTTACAGAGGAAATAAGAACTTTGTTGTTAGAAAAGGCAAGTGCAAACTTTGACTGGTCAGAAATCAGCCCTACAATTTTCGGTGCAGTTTTTGAAAGCACGCTAAATCCTGAAACTCGTAGAAAAGGCGGGATGCATTACACCTCAATCGAAAACATTCATAAAGTCATAAATCCTCTGTTTATGGATGAACTAAATGAAGAATTTGCCGAAATTAAAGCATTACCGGAAAATAAAAACAGAGATAAAAAATTTGCAGAATTTCAGAATAAAATTGCAAACCTAAACTTTTTAGATCCTGCCTGCGGCAGCGGAAACTTCTTAACAGAAACTTATATCTCGCTTCGTAAACTCGAAAATGAAATTCTGTATGAACTTCAAAAAGGCCAAGTTACGCTAGGAGCGGTTACAAATCCGATAAAAGTTTCGATAAAGCAGTTTTACGGAATTGAAATAAATGATTTTGCCGTAACAGTAGCAAAAACGGCATTGTGGATTGCAGAATCCCAAATGATGAAGAAAACGGAAGATATTGTTCATATGGATTTGGATTTTCTGCCATTAAAAACTTCCGCAAATATAGTTGAAGGTAATGCTTTACGGATAAATTGGGAAGATATAATTCCTAAGGAAAAATTAAATTACATAATGGGCAATCCACCATTTGTTGGGTATTCTTTGCAAACAAAAGAACAAAAGGATGATATTTTATCTCTTTATGTTGATGAAAATGGTAAATCTTACAAAACTTCAGGTAAAATAGACTATGTCGCGGGCTGGTATTTTAAATCTGCGGAATTAATGCAATATACAAATATAAAAACCGCTCTTGTTTCGACAAATTCAATTACTCAGGGGGAGCAGGTTGCAGGGGTTTGGAAACCATTATTTGACAGATTTAATATTCATATTGATTTTGCACACAGAACCTTTAGATGGGATAGTGAATCAAATTCAAAAGCTCATGTCCATTGCGTGATTGTAGGTTTTAGCTGTACACCGAATAATAACAAAAGAAAATTGTATACAAATGAGCGAATGCAGCTTGTTGATAATATTAATGCTTATTTATTAGCATCAGATAATATTTTTGTAGAAAGTCGTAGTTCTGCCCTATCTAATATTCCTGAAATTTGTAAAGGTTTTCAAGCGACAGACAATGGCTTTTTAACACTAAGCTTAGAAGAAAAAGAACAGTTGCTCCAAAATGAACCTGCTGCTGAAAAGTGGATTCGTCCATATTCAATGGGAGTAGAATTTATAAATAATATTCCTCGTTTTTGTTTATGGCTAAAGGATATTTCCCCACATGAATTAAGAAATTTACTTGAAATAAAAAAACGAGTTTCTGCATGTAAAGAATGGCGTGAAAATGCACCAATAACTGGTGATGCTTATAAATTAAAAGATATTCCTCATTTGTTTAGACCCTGTAAGCTTTTTAAGAATACTTCATATATTGCAATTCCATTAGTTTCTTCATCTAAAAGAAAGTATATGCCAATGGGGTATGTAAATAATGGAATGATTCCTGGTAATAATTTATTCTGTGTTTTTAATGCTAATTTATATCATTTCGGCATTTTAAATTCAAATGTACATATGGCTTGGATAAGAACTGTTGGTGGTTACTTAAAGAGTGATTGGCGTTATTCAAAAGATATTGTCTACAACAACTTCCCCTGGTGCAATCCTACTACAGAGCAGAAAGCAAAAATCGAAAAAACAGCACAGGGGATTTTGGATGCCCGTGCCTTATACCCTGATTGCTCACTTGCTGATTTGTATGATGAACTCACAATGCCGCCTGAACTCAGAAAAGCACATCAGGAAAATGACAAAGCTGTTATGGAAG
>ENA-OPLX01000098-OPLX01000098.1-human-gut-metagenome-genome-assembly--contig:-NODE-98-length-65415-cov-12.997674_pt1 | contig 65415 bp, 32 predicted proteins | sample MGYA00241447_ERZ501726 | MGnify/ENA primary metagenome ERZ501726 (study PRJEB25962, sample SAMEA2042617) | human gut metagenome | biome: human gut; feature: human-associated habitat; material: faeces...
TGCCTCTAAAATCTCTACATGCTTCCTGATACATAATTCTCGTAGAATTTTCCCATATCACTTCTTAATTTCCTGTATATGATTTGCTGTCTATATTTAGGGGCAAATACTATGTGATATTTACATCTCCACTTGCTGTGTGATAAGCTTTTTACGTCATTCATTGACACCGAACCTCCTTAATATACAATGATGTGGTTGCCAGACCGCTATCATTGTACCATTAGGAGGTTCTTTCCTTTTCTATAAGATAACTTTTACCTACCCCCAGTTTAACTGGGGGTTTACTCATGCCTTTTCGGCGGACAATGCAAAACGCTGTTTCCCCATCAGGAGAGACAGCGTTTTTACATAAAAAGAAATCTGTCCGATTAATAACAAAAGCCATATCATCAGAGCCGCTTTATATTTCCTGAAAAAAAGAAACAGTCCTGTAAGAACCGCTTCCTTTTCATTCCTTATTATATTTCAGATACAGCCTGCTGTGTTTCATCTTCCGCTTCATCAGTTTCCGCTTCCGCTGTATCAGCTTTTACTTCTCCTTCAAAAAGATCGGCAGAACGGTCATCCAGCGCTTCGATGGGCAGTTCCATTTCCTCGTCCTGTCCTTCCGGCGCTTTTACAATCTGCGGCTCCGGCGTATTCTTTGCAGATTCGATGAGAGCCATCGCCGACTTGAAATTGGCCAGAATCTTTTCAATATAGATCTTGACATCGCCTTCCGTTTTGAGCAGATCGGTGTTCAGTTTGCGGCGGGCCGCTTCCGCATCGGAAATGATATGATGGGCTTCATTCTGCGCTTCCCGAACTGCCAATTCCGCCTCTTTCTGTGCGTTTCTCTTCACATTTTCAGCAGTTTCCTGCGCCATGACCAAAGTGGAGGACATGGTAGATTCCATTTTTTCATAATTGCGGAGTTTCGTCTTGACTGTATCCATCTCCTCTTCCATCTCACGATGTTCGCGGTAAATACGTTCATAGTCACTTGCCAGCTCCTGCAGGAATGCGTCCACTTCTTCCTGGCTGTACCCCCGCAGTCCGCGGGAAAACGTCTTATTATGGATATCCATCGGTGTAATCATAAATAATCCTCCTGTTTCATAAACGGTTTTATTCTTATTTATAACGGTCAATCAGAAGTCCCGTCCGGCCTTTCCGGCTCATCCCCGTGACTTCCCTGATTTCAATCCGTCCTTTGCCGCGGATGGAAATAACATCTCCTGCTTTTACGGTTTGCGACGCGCTCTTCACAGGCTGCCAGTTAATTTCCGTCCGACCGCTCTCTACGCATTGTACCATTTTGCTGCGGGAAATGCCAAATCCTGCCGCGCCGACCGCATCAAGCCGAAGCGAAGCGACCGTGGCACGCACCTCTCTGGCTGTCTTTTTAGGCGGCTCTAATTCTTCCAGAGATATTTCTTCTATCTGCACAGACACCATGGCGACTTTCAGGAAATTCCGCTTAATCCATTCCGCCATGGAACTGTCTGCCACAATCTGGCACCCCGCCCCCTGCATGAGGATATCTCCCAGAACCGCCCTGTCGATACCGAGCCCCATGAGTGCCCCCAGGACATCACGGTGGCCGATGAGCCTGTATCGGTCATCCCAGGTCACTTTCAATGCGGTCAGCCCGAAATCCACGGGACCGTCATAGTCATTACGGGCAAATGCGACACGGATCCGTTCCGCTTCATGATATCCGCCGGAAGTTTTCACCGCCACCGTTTTCATGTGAGCCGCAATCGTCTGTCCGACCTGCGCCGCAAAAGGAGACATAAAGGGGCCGACGGCAAATGGCCGGCCTCTGTCCACGGAATCAGCAATATCCAGCAGACGGACCGCCATATCTTTCGCTTCTTCTCCGGTTGCGGAAAAGTAGCGGAGAATTTTTTCTCTGTCTTTCATTATTTTCTGCCCATTTCATCAGATTTCGCAAGAGCCGCCATGACGGCGTCCATGAGGGCGGCACGGATGCCGCGCGCTTCCATGGCATGGATGCCTGCAATCGTCGTACCACCGGGACTTGTCACCCCGTCACGGAGTTCGGCGGGATGTTTTCCTGTTTCCAGCACCATTTTGGCTGCGCCATACAAAGTCTGCGCCGCCGCTTCAACTGCCAGCTTCCGCGGAAGTCCCGCGCGCACTCCGGCATCCGCCAATGCATCAATAATCACGAAAACGTATCCCGGCCCCGCTCCTGATAAAGCGCCCATCTCGTCAAGCTGGCGTTCGGAAACCACTGCCGCTTTCCCCAGGGCGGAAAATATTTCTTTTGCCGTTTCGATAAAATCCTCGTCAGCGTACCGCCCTGCTGTAATAGCTGTCATACCCTCCCCGACCGAAGCGGGAGTATTCGGCATGACACGGATCACCGGCGTCTTTTCGGGAAGGCCGGCTTCCAAGGTCGCTGCTGTCACTGCCGCCGCAACAGAAATCACCCGCCTCGGACGGTACGGATTTATTTCTTCCAAAACAAAAGGGATCATGTCGGGCTTTACTGCCAAAAGGACAAAATCCGCTTCTCCGATATCTTTCAGAGAAGCTGCAGATACGCCATATCGCTCTGCCTTTTCCACCGTTGACTTTTCCGTGCTTGCTTTAATGTATACTTCTTCTTTCGTCCAGAGGCCTTTGGAAAGGCATCCTGAAAGTATGGCGCCGCCCATAGCGCCGCAGCCGATCATCATAATCTTTTTCATACGCCCGGACCTCTCCACAAAGGAATCCCCGCAAGGCGGGGCAGGCTGTCCATCTCAATATGCACCGCCGATGGCGCGCACAAAAGCACCTGCCCGTTCAGAAGTTCTACTTCTCCCTTGCCGAGATAAACGGCACCGCTCATGAAATCCACAAAGCGGCTCGCCGTTTCATCATCCACATTGCTGCCAAGAACCACAAGAACTACAAGTCCTTTTTCCATGGCATCCACCGCACGGCGGGCATCACTATAAGCACGGGGAACGAAGATGACAGCATCCAACGGACGGACAGCCCTCGCAGGCAGCGCGCCTACCATACGGGGATCCGCCTCTTTACCGTCTTCTCCCGCAGAATCTATATACGCTTCTTCCTCCGGCTCCGTAACAAAAAGATCATAAAACAGCTCGGAGATCTTCGAAAAAAATGACATTACGACTTAGGGGCCTGCGAATTCCATGCGGGAGCTTCCGCTTCCGGAAATGCCGCAAAATTCTCACGGGACACGCTCATATTATTTGGCGCGCAGAGGTAAATATTTTCAGAAACCTGGTCAATGCGCCCGTCCAAAGCATACATCACACCCTGAATAAAATCCACGATACGCTGTGCTTCATCGGCATCAGTCTTTTCCATATTCATTACGACCGGACGGGCAGCCTTCAGATGATTCCCGATTTTTTCGGCATCCTGATAGTCTTTCGGATTCACGACCACCATAGTATACGGTTTCGCCTGGCGGGTCGCTACTGCCGCACGGCCTGCTGTCGGACGGGGAGGAATAGGCTGCGCCGTATCTATCGACGTCCCCTCTTCTTCGTATTCTTCATCCTCGTATTCATCATCACGATCTGTAAACTGTTCCTTAAATTTATCCAGTAAGCTCATTTTGTTTCTCCTTTCCCATTTGCATAATTCCGCTCGCCAAAAATGGCGGTGCCGACGCGTACCATCGTAGCGCCCTCTTCTATTGCCGTTTCAAAATCCTGGGTCATCCCCATGGATAAAACAGAAACCTGTCCTTTGGGAAAATATGTTTTCAGTACTTCCCACATTTCATGAGCCCTGCGGAATACAGGACGTGTCATTTCCACATCCTCCACCATAGGCGCCATGCACATCAGACCCTTTACACGGATATGCGGGAGCATTCCCGCCTTCGTTGCAGCTTCGTCCAGACTTTCCGGCGGCAGGCCGTACTTGCTTGTTTCTCCGGAAATATTAAATTCCAGAAGCACATCCTGCACTTTGCCGGCCTGCCCGGCCCGTTTATCTATCTCTTCCATGATTTCCACAGAATCTACGGACTGGATCAAATCAGCCGCCGCCACTGCCTTTTTCACTTTATTTTTTTGAAGATGTCCCTGCAGGTTCCAGACAACAGGCATTTTCAAACGGCTCCGTTTGTCTTCCAATTCCTGCACACGGTTTTCTCCCACCTCTTTCACGCCAAGTCGGAGAACCTCCTCCATATCTTCCAATGGATGAAACTTCGTCACCGCCACAAGAGTCACGTCCTGCCTGTAAGGAGAACGGGCCTTCGCAGCCGCTATCCGCTTTTTCACAACTTCCAGCTTTTCTTCTATAGCTGACATCCTAATTCCTTCTATTATTCAATAAGGTACGTCGAAAAATATAAAAAGATATACCTTGTCCTATTATAGCATAGGTATATCCTTAAAAAAATAATCGTTTTTTATTTTCAGGCGCCAAACAAACCGAGGCGTAATCCACATACCGCAAAGCATGATAAAATGCAGTTCACGGCCCTGCCATACAAGGCAGGCACGTAAAGCGGAACATGCCAGTATCTTAATCATTGGTATAAAAGCATTTCCTCAATTCAATCTGAATTCTACCGGGAATGTAATCCGGCAGGGGACAGGCACCCCATATTTATCAAGTGCAGGAGAAAATGTCCATTGATAAGCCGCATCGATCGCCGCCGCATCTAAGACACTGCTTCCTGACCCCTGCGCCACATAAGCGGAATCCACCGTCCCCGATGCATTGACCAGAATCGTTACATAAGTAATACCCGTCGTTTCCTTCATCTTTGCAGACGGCGGATAGACAGGAAGCACTTTATTTATCACTGTCGGCGGCGTAATAGGAACGCCGGCTCCCGGCCCGCTTCCATTGCCATCACCTTCACCCGTGCCGGTTCCGCTGCCGTCTCCTGTACCGGCGCCGTCCCCGTCTCCCGTTTCCCCGCCGCTGCCGCTTCCGTCGCCCTGTGTATTCATCCCTTCATTTCCTGCCGCGGCATCAGAAGCAGACATACCTGCCGTGTCCGCTGTTTCTTTCTTATCCGGCCTGTCATGCACCTCCGGCTTTTCTTCCGCTGCCTTTTCATTAATTTCTTCATCAGGCATTTCCACAGGTTCAGCAGCATCATTGATTTTTGCTTCAGATGATTTCGCCGCCGGCTCCTTTCTCCCTTTGCTGCTTCCCCCGCCCCGGTTTCCGCCGGTATCGATCGATACTTGCAATACTTCTCCGCGAAACGGAACTTCCATATATTTCACGCCAAACAGTCCCAGCATGACAGCAGCAAATAAATGAATAAGGACAGCAGCGGCAATACCAACCGCATACCTCTGCCGGTCATTCATCCTCCTGCCTCCTGCTCCGCTGCCAGCCCGAACCTGGTGATGCCGGCCGCTTTAAACCGGTCGAGAACGTGGATGACATCATTGTAAGCGGCATCCTTCTCTCCGCGGATAACGACGGAATAATTCGCGTCTGATCCGCTTCTTTTCTTTACTTCCGCCACAATTGCGTCCAAAGACATTTTTTTATCATCCAGCCAGCAGCTCCCATCTTTTTTGACAGTCACAAGGCTGCTGCTTTTAGAAACCGTTTCAGCGCTTTGCGCCTCAGGAAGGGCAATAGAGATTGTCCTCACTTCCGTCATGTACATCGTGCTGATGATAAAAAATGCAAGCAGCAGGAATATAAGGTCAAGCATAGGGCTGATCATCAGTTCAGGCATTTTATCCGCCTGCCTCGGTCTTCTCCTCATGATACCCCCTTATTTCCCGGACAATCCGGAGATAAGTGCATCCGCCACCGCATCCAGATCAAGCATCGCCTTTTTATATCTTGCATTTAAATAAGCATGTACCAGCATGCCCGCAATCGCAATAACCAATCCGAAAATAGTCGTAATCAGCGCTTCAGCCAATCCGGCGGTAACACCAGCCGTATTCTGCAGCTGTCCCGTCATGGAAGAAAAAGTTCCCATCATTCCGGTAATCGTCCCTAAAAGCCCAAGCATGGGAGAAAGCCCGATGATAACACCCAGATAATCAAGGTGCGCCGACAGCTGATTCAGGTAACGGTCTGTCTTTTCATAAGTGACGGATTCAAGAGACCGGCCAAGGCTGTCCTTTTCAGACAAAATATCCTTTGCCAGTTTTGCCGCGCTGCCTGCCGCCTCTTCCGCCAGTTCCGCCGCCTCAGAAACATTGCCCCGTGTCATTTCCTTGCAGAACAGCATAACGAATTTCGTATCGGAAATCGCCTGCCGGTAATACATATACCGCTCCACTGCCAGAAAGATGACCGCCAGCGAACAAAGAAGCAAAGGCCACATGCACAGGCCTCCGCGAATAAAATATCCTACCGCCGAATCAAAAATCCCCATTGCGCTTCCTCTTCCTTTCTTCCCGGCATTCCGCCGGCCATAAAAGTTACATTTATAAAAAAGGCACAGCCAAATCAGAATGAGAAAACGTTTTCCCATCTCTCATCCGGCCCATGCCTCGCGAGTCTTTTGATGATGAAATACAAACGGCACCCTGGCTCAGTTCCTCGTTCCCCTGCCCCTTTGTGAAAGGACTGCGGCAGGCGGACTCCCCTTACAGCTGCGAGACAGCTCCGGTTTTTCACCGGATTCCCCGTTTCTTTGATCTTCATTCATTTTTCATTTCATTTTTATAATTAAATAGTATCACACAACATAAATAACTTCAATTTTTTACGTAAATGCTCATTACCCGTCAATGTAATCTTCACCTGTGCCCGTTCATACATGGTACAAGACTGCTTCTCCCCGAAATGGAAGAGAAAGCAGTCTGATACCAAACAAAACTCTATGCTATTTCCCTTTTGTCTTTTGGAACCAGATATATTTTTTTGATACCCGGTACATCGTTGACACAAAGGAATTAACGGGAATTTTCCGGTATTCCGCCTCCCTGCTTCTTTGATCCACCACTTCATGATTCTGGTCATAAATCCGGACGGCAGTAATCGCATACCGTTCTTCTTTCATATGAAAACGTAATTCCATCTCGCTGCACACAGGCATCCGGTCGTCTTTCAATCGGGAAGCATAGTCGGTCTTCATCTGATTCAGGATTTTTTTATCTGTATATATCGCCTGAACCGTCATCCGCACCTCGTTGGGATCCGTTTCATTCTGTCTGATGGATTGTACATCAAAACGGTAAAGCGCAATATCATTGGCAAATATCTCCATCCAGCGCATCTGCTCCAATTCCTGCGGCGTGGCTTTCGGCTTTACCCCCATTTCCAGAATGGGCGCCGGCTGCCCCTTCATAGAATCTTCCGCTTGTACGCCGTTCCATGAAAGGGACATGCACAGCATACCTGCCGCCCAAAACCATTTTCGCCGATCAGAAAGCAAAACGCAGACCCGCATTGACTTTCCATTCCACTTTATAATCGCCGCCAAAACCTCTTGTCACATTCGCATAGAAAAGGTTGCTCCCGTTCAGCCGGTAAACGCCTCCGAGAGTCAATTCTGCCCACGTATCGCCGAAATCCTGTTCCACACGGGACGTATCTTCTCCTTCTGCGCTGAAAGTGGCAGCCGTATCCCCTTTAAATTCATGAAGAATGCTTGCTTTGGCATACAAGCTGCCTTTTTCTGTTGCCCTTCCGGCTGCGATGCCCAAACGGCCGATGAAGCTGCTCATGCTGTCCTGATGGACATGCATTTTCTTATCTCCGTCAAAATCGCTGGCCGCATCATAATCCGCGCTGCCCAGCCTGGAGAAAAGCAGCTGGATCTGTGGTTCGACATAACCCGCGGCGGTGCCGAAACGTTTCCCGTATTCCACAGACAATCCGTATCCGGTGGCATGATAATCGCCATCGAGTTTGCGTCCCTCCGCATTGTAAACAGTGTAATCGTTTTCAGCACGGCCGATCTTGCCGACAATATCCACATACTGTCCGTCATCAAAGACCTTGGTTCCATAGACGCTTCCTACATAAAGCTTCGGATCTCCTTTTCCGCCAAAGTCATACTTCGCATTGCCGTCATTATAATCAAAGGCTCCGCCGATGTGCCAGCCGGATCCCAGTTTATGATCCGCCCCGACCTGCGCGCCCCAGAAACTGTCGGATAAATTGGTTTTATCTTTATCATACTTCACTTTGCCGCCATAGGTTCTCGCCCACATGCCGCTTGACGCGCCGAGGCGGAGATCACCAAGGCGCTGATTCATATCCGTCATACCGGAACGCCAGGACAGCATGGAAGTCGTCATCGCCGACTTGGCTCCGCGCATCATCATTGTTTCCCTGTCTCCGAGGATATAGGCCACACCGCCGGGAAGAGCCGCCAGTGTCATTCCGTCTGCGGGACTTACGGCTGATGTCCTCAATGCGGAGGGAACCGCCATCATTTTCATCATAAGAGGGCTTTCGGAAAATTCACCGAGACTTCCCTTTCCTGTGGCGCTGTTAAAATTAATTTTTCCTGTTCTGGCAACAGACCGTGCAGTCAGTCCTTCATTCAATTTCACCGTGCCGTCCAGATTCCGTTCCCCGCTTGTATACGCCGTATAAGTCAGTTTGCCGGCAAGCCTTTCCATCGCTTCCGTTTCGCCCAAACCGCTCCGGTCGCCGCTCATCGTGATCGCAGAATTGGCGGCCGCCGCGCTGATCGTCACACCGTTTCCATTTTGGGTCAGCGTACCGAAATTGACTGTCGTATTTCCGCTGTAATGATCTATGGTAATTGCTTTATCGGACTTCTGGTTAATGATGCCGGCGCCGGCTGCCGTGTTTCCGCCATAGAAATGGGTAATACGGCTTGCGCCGTTGCTGCCCGTATCTTCATTATCCTCTCCATAGCGTGTATTTCTCGCCTCATTCGTCCACGTCGCGCCGTTTCGGAGCCACATGTTCACCGTGCCGCCGTTATCCACAATGCCGTGAAGCCGGGAATTGGCTGTAGTAAAGGCCGCATTGACAGTGCCTGTGGGAAGGACGAAAATATCGCCGTTGAGATTGACATCTGCCGTCCCCGGTGTATTTCCTCCAATGCCGGTATTCACATTAATCGTCCCCTGATAAGCGCCGAGCGTATAGTAGCCGTAATTCATGCCGGACGGCACCGTTATCTGCCCGCCGCCGACAGACACTTTGCTTCCTGCCGCATTGACAGTGATCCCGTTGCCGTAGACATCAAAGTTTATATTTCCGTTGACCTGTACTTCACTGTCATTTACAGATGCCAGAATGCCCGCGTTATTGAAACGGGAATACACATTTTCGTAATTTACGGGAATGCCCCAGACCGTATTATCGGCGCCCTTGATATTCACATTGCCGTTGATGATAATCTTGGAAGAAGCGGCCGCTTCATAGCTGGATTCACCCCAGCGATTCGTCTTTTGGATGGCAATGCCGTTCCCGCCCAGGCCGCCTGTCATGGCGATATTCACCGGCGCGTGGATGGTAATCTGTCCGGAGCCGGTTTTCGGTGCGTCAAGCCAGATAGCATTGGTTATGGAATTGCCGCCCGGAAGCCCGGCAGTAATGACATTGACCTTTCCTGCGGTAATGGTGACATTCTTTCCGCTTCCCGCATAGATTCCCGCAGGGCTTCCGATGGTATGGGCGGACTGGAGCTGCAGGGCATGGGTGCCGGCATGGATAATCACATCATTTTCCTCATGGGCATCTACGGCGGCAAGGACATTCGTCACCCGGTCTCCTGTCTTATAATTATTTTTTGTCGGCTGGATGACCGCGTCTTCATCAAAGGTATAATTTAAATTATCGTCTGTATTATCGAAATGAGGAGGAGTCGTATTCGAATCCTTCACTGTACCTGTAATTTTATACTCATAATCAGGCGTACGCATGACCGCATCCGGATTGGCGGTCCGCACCGCCGTCAGGGAGCGGGCGGTCAGTCCCTCCGCCCGCGCGGCGGACAGGCTTGCCAATGCCCCCTTCACCTTATCCGGCTGGAGCATCGCCATGAAGTTAAACTGGAACATGCCGCTGTTGTTGGAAAAGTCCGTCGCCCTCCAGGACTGGGGCGTGGTATTCCCATCCTTATAGACCAGCAGGTTCTGCCCGGCTTCCACCCAGAGGCGGTGCGTATGGTATTCCGCATTCAGCTTGCCGAACCACCCGTCATAAGTCCCGCTGGAAACGGGGTTGCCCCAGCTGACGGGATTCTCCGACATGAGGTTGGACACCGTGGTCTGATAAACGTCCATCTCGACGCCGCCGGCGCCTCCCAGGTTATACCGCATCACATAGGCCGTACCGTCGGGCAGCACTTTCAGATCACGGAAATCTTTTGCGCCCTGTTCATTTGTAAAGGTATTCGGCAGCGTGATATTCCTCGTATTTGCCGTGCTCAGCCCGCCATCATCCGACAGGGTGGCTGCCGTAATGCAGGTGTCCCCGTTGCCGAAGCCGTAATTCTGATACCCGCCGATGGCGGAGACCAGGATATGGTCATTGTACAGATTGAGCCGCGCTTCATCGGTATTCTTGCCTACCCTCGTGTAGTCCTTGCGCTCCAGCGAACCGTCCTGCCCGATCCGGTAGCGGATGAGCCAGCCTTCATCATAATTCTGGTATCCCCCTTCCTTATTGATGCTGGCAAGGGCATACAGATTGTCCCCTTTCACCAGCAGGCCTTCCCCGTGGGCCTGGGCGGCCGCGCCGTACGCGGACTGCGCTCCCAGAATCCCGTTGATTTCGTTTAATAAACTGTGGGTCCCGCTTTGAAGCAGTGTAATCGCGCTTCCTGAAATATCACAGACGCTCACATTCCCCAGGTCATAGCCGGTGACGATGAGGTAATTCCCCCAGGACGCCGCGGCATGGGTATTCACCGTCGTGGAAATTGTTCCCGTGCTTTCCGGGGCTGACCACTGGTTGTTTTCCGCGTCCAGAAGTTCATTGGATCTCAGATCCGTCTGGCTGTACGTATACTGGCGCAGGAATATCTTGCTGTCCCCGTTCACATGGAGATGGAACAGACCGGGATCCCCGTTCAGATCCGTCCGCAGATCTTTCTCAACGCCCCAGATGTCGCTCTTCACACGGGAGCCCCGTACCACCCCCATCACGCTTTGGGCATAGTTGGACGGCGCCGTCACCACCAGATTGGCCGCCTCTGCCGCCACGCCTCCGCAAAGCACTGCCGCCGCCATCATGGCAGCCGTTTTGGATTTACCTTTGGTACGCATAGATGCCTCCTTTTATAATATACACAAATCCGGATATCCGGATCTGTAAAACGGACAGATATCAGAACTCATAGCGGACCGTGCCGTACCACGTCCGTCCCTGGATGGGATACTCCACATTCAGGTACCCGTAAGAGTTCGTGCCGAGGCAGACCCATCCTTTCTGCTTCGGCGCCCGGTTGAAGATATCGTTGCAGCCGAAGGCGATCTGCCATGCCTTGCCCGGCTTCACCTTGACGCCCGCATTGATGACGCTCAGCGAGGGATACGCGACCCCGTCATCCGTTTCGTCCCCCAGTTTATTGTATCTATACTCATTGATCGTATAGTAACTTGAGGTATAGTGCCACTCGCCAAACAGGGTGAACCGGGGATTCGGGAACCAGGAGAACCGCAGATTCCCTTCCCATTCCGGCTGGAAGGTCGGATATACTTCCCGGTACACCGCATCCCCCAGCGCCCACTCTTTATTCTGCCGCCGGAACGCCTTGATTTTCGTATAGGCGCCTTCCAGATCCAGGCTGAAATGGCCCCACTTCAGCCCTGTCTGCAGTTCAAATCCGTGTATATGCCCTTTTTGGTCATTGAAGTAGGATGCCCAGTCGGGTCCTGCCCGGTACAGGTAGAGCATCCGGTTCGCATGGCGCCAGAAGTAGGTCAGCGTAGCATAGGCGTCGGAATGGAGGAATTTCCCGTTCCACAGCGTACTGAAATCGAACTGGGTCCCGTACTCCGGCTGGGGGAACTTGGAAGCGGTCCCCCTCTTGTTGGCGGGAACCGGCAGGATGCCTGCCCCGTCCCCGGCAATTTCATACATATTGAGGAGGCGGAAATAGGTTCCCCCTGTCATGCGCAAGGTAAGATTGTCATTCACCTGTTTTTTGAGCGCCAGCTGCCAGGTGCCTTTCCCGTCCTGCTGTCTGTCCCGCGGCGTGATCCAGTGGAACCACCGCCATGCCGTATCGGCGAAGCGTTTCCCCTCGCTGTAGCCCACGATGACTGACCGGTTATACCGCCAGGCGGGGGTCAGGAACCAGGTGCCTTTTTTGTCCAGCGTGATGGTGTCCTGGATCTGGATATTCCATATATTCTGGTCATACCGGTTCCGTATGGCGCCCAGAAGCGTGGAATAATCGGAATCGCCGAGCACTTTATCCATCAGGGATCCGTTCACGTGCATCCGCTCATGGGAGTAATTGGTCTGGAATTCGAGGAGCTGTCTGTTTCCCAGCTGGTAGGTGCCGTCGAGGAGGAAATTATACTTGCGGGAAATAAACCGGCTCCATTTGCGGAAAGGGACGTCTTCCCAATAGACCTGGTTCTCATTTAAGTGATACATATGTTCCACGTCATAGTATTTCTTCTGTTTCTGGAAATCCGCCGTCCAGCCCCATTCCAGGCGGCCGTTATGATGGCGGTTCTCCACCATCAGTTCGTTCGTGTAAAGGCGCTGCCGCTTCCCTTCCGCATAAAAGGCGTCATCTATCCAATCCACCGTGTAGCCGAGACACGCGTTCAGTGTGGTATTGCTGTATCCTGCCCACAGGCTGTCCGGCAGATGGCGCTTGATGCGGTTCCAGCTGCCCTTCACCATCCACTCGTCATTCTGCCATTTCACGATGGCGCTCGTATTCTTCCGGTCATTCCATCTCCGGTGCCGGTTTTCCGACATAGATTTGAGTTTTTCCACCCTCTTTTTTACATATTTGTGCCTTTCCACGATTTTTGTATACTCCTCAGACTGTTCCGGGTCGACATACTTCCCCTGCGACAACCATTGCGCATTATACTTGGCAAGCCGATCCGCCTTGTCCAAAAACTCCTTGTTATTCTCAAGAACCGCACCGTCCACGGCCGCTTTCACATCAGCATTTTCCGGCTCATAAAAATATGAATCCTTATTATTCCATGAATATTTGAGTCCATTAATTACATCTTGTTTCATACAAGCTTTGATCTGCGCTATTTTTTCCTCATCCCCGTCGGCTTTTTTGATCTGCTTCAACCAAAATTTATAATTTCGTTTAAACGTTTTGTTATGTTTCAGAAAATAATTTGTTGCCTCTTCCTGCGAAACCAGCTCCGCGTACTCGTCTTTCCAGGTCCGATCCATGTTCTTCCTTGCCTGGTCCATATCATATTGGTAGATTTCCTCTGCCAAGGCGCCGCTGCTGGCAAACGCCATCCAGTCCTCAACATTCCCCGCCTTATATTTATTTCTCGTTTCATCGGAAAGATGAGTAGAGTAATTCCTTAATGTAAGCATAAGCCATGTCTTCTTGTCCCCACTTTTTTCATACCAGCCTAATTCTGTTTCATAACTTAGCATCGCATACTTTGCTTCTTTCTTGGACTCTTTGGAATTCATGACGTAATTTTTATAAGGGAAGTCGCCTTTGGCCGTTTCATGATTAAGCCCCACCATGAGGCTTCCGTTCCCCAGCGGCGACATCACTTCGAGCGAGGCGCTTTTCCCCCCGAAGGATGATTTCCCGATTTCCGCCGAGATATCCGCCTTTGCCGGTCTCTTGGTCACAATATTCACAACGCCCCCGATGAAGGTTCCCCCGAAACGGGCAGGAATATACCCGCGGTATACTTCGATACGCTCCACATTCTTCACCGGAATGGTGGAAATATCCACGGCTGCATCTCCCCCCAGATTGGTCAGGATACCGTCCACGAATACCCCGACCTGGGCCGCCGTGGAGCCGCGCACGGTGACGACCGTATACTGCCCCTTGCCGTTCACTTCGCGCACATGGACGCCGGGAACCATTTTCAGAAAGTCCGCGAGATCTTTTTGCTCCCCTTTAAATTCTTCCGGACGGATGACCGTAACGGTACCGGGTGACAGTTTGGATTCCCAGTCAGGGCGCTTCGCCTCGACGGTGACCCCCGCCATCCGGAAAGCCATATCATCTTCTGCCGGCGCAGCCGGTATCTCCGCCGCCCGGACAGTCATACAGGCAGCCGGCACCCCGATGGCAATCATAACCGCCATCCTCAAAAAATGCAGATTCTTCTCTCTCTTCATCATAAGCTCCTCTCGTACTAAATATCAGCTGCCCTTTCATCCCTAAAGGCAGCCATACTCCCGTCCCTACAGGGTTCTTCATCAGCTTGTTTCCATTGTGATTCATCTCCATTCATTGCCACCGTATTTACTCATAACAAAAAGGCACAACCAAACTGAAATGAGAAAAATTTTTCCCATCTCCCATCCGGCTCATGCCTCGCGAGTCTTTTGATGATGAAATCAAACGGCACCCTGGCTCGGTTCATTGTCTGCCTGCCCCTCTGTGAAAGGACCACAGCAGGCCGACTTCCCTTACAGTTGCGAGACAGCTCCGGCTTTTCACCGGATTCCCCGTTATTAGATTCCGTTATCTTGTTTTTTAATTATCAGCTAATTGAATTCTATCATAGAATTTTTACATATTCAATTTTATTTTGTAACTTTTTGTGGATTTATTTAACCCCCATCCAATGTTATTGATTCTTAAAAAATGCAAAAAGAGTATCCCGGGGAAGCAATCCCGCCGGATACTCTTTTATCGTTCTGTCATTATTTCATATTTGCTTTTACAGCATCTGTCAGATCGATACCGCCATAAATAACGTCTCTTGCATTGATGACCATATCTACGCCTTTATCTTTAGCTGCTTTCTCCACAGCCGCCCGGAATTTTGCCTGGATGGGAGCCATGACTTCATTTTCCTTTTGTGCCAGCTGCTGGTTCAGTTTCTGTCCGAGTGCCTGTTTATCCTTATCTGACATATTTTTAGATTGTTCATTGAACTGATTCTGTAATTTCTGCTGTTCAGAAACCACAGTCTTCCCCGCCTGCATAAAAGCCGGCGTGGAAGACAGGACATCCTCCACATTGACATAACCGGACGCTGCGTCAGCCTGCGCCATCATTCCAAGAGAAGCAGCTGCCATCATCATAGAAATAAGAATCTTTTTCATATGTAAACCTCTTTTCCAAAATAAAATACACGTCTCTTTCACTCTTTATTTCTTCCAGAGCTTTTCCATAATTGTCGGATACACCGCATTTAAATGCCCCTGGATCTGGTTCAGGATCGCCACAACGAGCGGCGCATCAAAATGATCAAGCCCCGCAGGGATGCAGCAGGTCAGCAGCACATTTCCGGCTTCATCCACACTGTATTTCAGCATACGGTACTGGTCATTCAACGCATTCAGCTCTTCACAAACAGTCGCCTTTTTCTCTTTTGTCACAATCGCTGCCGCCACCTGTACCTGGATGATCGTGTAAACACTGTCGTCAAACAAAATCATGAAAGGAAGGTTCTGTCCGGCTACAGGAAGGTTACTGCGGAAAGCCTGGGAATGCACGTCATCCTTAAAATCCTGAATACCGAACCCGCTGATTTTCGCATCTTCCAGATGCTTCTTAAACAAAGCTACCTTTTCAATCCCCACCTTTACTTCCGGCACTGCTGTTTCCGCTTTTACCGTATTCTTATTCTCCGCCATTTTGTACGCTCCATTTCTCTGGTCACGCCAGAACTCAAACAATAATTCTGTGATATCCCTGTACACTTTTTCTTTTTCTTTCAAAGGAAGATTCCAGTCATTTGCCATATGGGCTTTAAAACGCAATAATTTGATTTCTTTCAGCAAATTCAGATATAACTGTTTGCTGACAGGAACAACATTGCCTTTTACCGCTTCCACCCGTTTAATCTCATCCTTTAGTTTGATCATGAATGATCTCTCCGATTTTTAAATACATTTGCTGATTATTTACTATCCTGCCGGCATTTGGGATAAATAAAAATCTGCGGGACAAGCCAGACAGTTACCGAATGTACAAGTATCTACTGCCCCCTATCCTGCAGGTCATTAGAAAATTGAAAACAAGCGGCATCCGACTGGGGTTTCTCACCCTTCACGGCTGTAAAACAGTTCCGGATTTCCACCGGATTCTCCACAAAAGCCTTTCGACTTTGTCTTCTCTCTGAAATTGTTCTAAACAAAGGTTGTTCAGACATCATTATATTATCATAAGGCATATACTATTTGCAAATTATTTTTACTTTTTCTTTTCCTCTTATGATAATTTTATTTTCATTATTTTTAATTTTTTTATCTTGGATGCCAAGGGACGATAAATCCCTGCCGGGATTCCGACCGCTTTTTGCCTACCGGTAAAGTGTCACCCATGTCAAAACGTCATCCGGAAGGCCAGCAAAGAATCCATTACCATCACACTGAAGCCGGTAAGATGTCATAAAAGTAAATAGATTCTTCGCTCAGTGTCATATTGCTGCTTCCCATCTTTCTCACAAGATATTCTTACCCCTGCTCAGAATGACGGCGGACGGTAAGACGTCATCCGTAGCGTCGGTGAAGGATCTATTACCGTGATGAGGAAGCCGGTAAGGCGTCATCAGAATAATAGATTCTTCACTTAGTGTCATGTTACCGTTTACCTGCTTTCTCACACAGCATTCTTGCCTCCGTTCTAATGACGGGGTACGGAAGTCGTCATAATGACAGAAAACGTTAAGCGTCATAATGACGAGAGACGAAAGACGTCATCCTGAACGCAAGCGAAGGATCTATTACCGTGATGAAGAAAAAGATAAACTGAAAAGGACTGCCGTCCCATACCCGGAAAGGCGGTCCTTTCGTTTCTTCTTATTCAGTTCTCATAGCAAAGTTTTGTTCCATTCCCCTTTCGAAAGCGTTCATCATCCTCAGAAGCTGAAGCGAATGCCTGCGTCTATTCTCCACTTGCTGGAAACATCAGCCCCGAAGTTTCTCGTGTAGGTTCCGTACAGATAGGTGTTCCTGTTCACCAGCCAGCTTCCTCCTACTTCTACGTCTACCCAGCTGTCTTTCAGGTCTACTTCTGTCCCGCTCGTCGGTTCGTTTTCCGCACTGAAGATGCTCTTCACTTTTCCTCCGAATTCATGGGCCAGCGCTATCTTCGCAAACAGGTTGCTTCTTTCTGTCTCTCTTCCTATCCCCAGTCCGATTCTCCCTATCACGCTGTTTATTCCGTCCTGGTGGATGTGCATTTTCTTCCCCCCTGCATAGTCGCTTACGGCGTCATAGTCTTTTCCTCCTAAGTGCCCTGCGGTGAGTTCAATGCTCGGGTCTATGTAGAAGCCATTTTCTTTCTTCATCCGCTTCCCGTATTCCATGCTCAGCGACAGGCCGTTTGTCCTGTACTTCCCTTCCAGGCGGTGGTTCATTTCGTTGTATACGGTGTAGTCGTTCTTGATGTGGCTTCCTTTCAGGATGACGTCTATGTACTGCCCGTCTTCTTTCTGCATGGTTCCGTACAGGGCAAGGCTTGCCAGCTTCCCTTTTCCTGTCCCGTTTGCATAGGTGTCCTTCCCTGTTCCGTAGTCCAGGGCCGCCCCGATGGTCCAGTTTCCTTTTTTCTTGTCGTAACCTACCTGGGCTATGTCATAGGTTTGTTTGAGGTAGGTATTCTGTTTGTCCATCTTGTTCTTTCCGCCCAGGTATCTGGCCCAGATGCCGTTTTCTTCTTTGGCCAGTCTTATGTCTCCCATTCTTCTTTGCAGGTCGTTGTTGTTTCCTCTCCACAGAAGGACGGCAGAGGTCATGGCTGTTTTGGCGCCTTTCATCATCTGGGTTTCTTTGCTTCCATAAATAATGGGAGGCTTCGGCTTGGGGTTCGGGTTGGGATTGGGATTCGGTTTGGGGTTCGGATTCGGATTCGGGTTCGGTTTAGGATTTGGCTTGGGGTTCGGATTTGGGTTTGGATTATCTTCTGTTGCCGGGGTATAGAGGTACTGGCCTTGTCCTGTTCCTGCTTTATAGGTCATGGTTTCCAGTCTCTTTGTTGCTGATTGGGCTGTAAGGCCTTCTGCAATTTCTACCGTCCCTGCCAGGTTCTTTTCTCCGTTTTTGTAGGCTTCGTAGTACAGTTTTCCTGCCAGTGCGTTCAGTGTCTCGCTCACCAGATTCTTGTCGGCCGCTTTGCCCGAAGAGGTATTCAGCCCAGTATTGTCTGTACGAAGAGTAATACCACTTCCCGCTGCCGCTTTCCGAACAATAAAATCGCCGCCCTTTATCTTGGAAGGATGTAATTTATCATGTTGATAGAGCACTTTCACATATCCGGAATAATTTTCTACCGTAATAGGCTTTTCATTTTCCTGGAAAATCACACCGGCCTGATCTGCACTCTTACCTCCTACAATAGAACGCAGTTTGCTGCCCGTAAAGGAATGAGAAACACCACGCCACGGCTCTGACGGTACCATGGTTCCCCAGACCTCATTATGCCAGGAAGCGCCATTTTGCAGATACATGGATAATCCTGTACGTTCACGAATGTCTTTCTTATCCGGTTCATTTCTATTGTGTTCTTTAAAATCATCCAAAACGACACCACGCAGGACAGAGTCAGATGTTGTCAATCCCAAATTGATAACTGTCGGTCTGGAACCGCTGATATTGGCACTTTCTTCTCGGTCTATAATGCCGATGTTCCCATACACTTTTGTTGTACGGTTTCCTGCTCCAATCATTTCTCCCGCTTGATTGAGTTTGGCATTCATGTTAATAATCCCTTCTTCCGCATTAAGAGCAAAATGGGATATATTTTTATGCTTTTCTGTCCGGATCGTCCCACCGCCGCCGATGGTAATTATCGAACGTGCGCCGGCATGTACGCCTGTTCCGTCAGTGGAAATATTGGCATCTCCACTGATGGTGATACTGCTGCCCGGCTGATCCTTGTCATAATTTAAACCTGAGAAAATACCATTGACAAAATAATGGTTCAGGAAAGAAGCATCTTTTAACGCCTCCTGCCCCGGTACTTTTACTTCCATATTGACATTACCATTGATCACTACACGTCCATGATGGACAGTGGCAATCCCATTGGTAAAAGTCGGTTCCGCCTCTCCGGTTGCATCAGGTTCCTTGTAATATTTATTTGTGACATGAATATCGACATCACCATTAACAGTGACAGTTTTTCCCGGAGAAGAACCGGAAATAATACCAAACGTGTCTTTGCCGCTGGCTTTGGACTTCAGCTGGTCAACATTGAGTATTAATTTTTTTGCGGTAATATTAACATCATGAACCTTTTTATAATTATTATCAGCTTTATATCCACGTCCGCAATAACTCTGTATCCCATACTGATCCTTGGAATTCAGGGTAAGCGTCACCCCCGGTGCATTGACAGTGATTTTATCTTTTTCACCAGTAATAGATTTCACATTCAATATACTGTCTTTCGTAAAATCATACGTCTTTGTATCACTGTGCCAGACTTTATATCTAACAAAATCACTTGATGACGCAAAAGCAAATTGACCATTAATAACACCTTTATTAAATACCGTTCCGGTCTGTCCTTCCGGAGGAGGAGTCGGATCAACTGCCGGAGTATAAATGTACTGGCCCTGCCCGTCCGCATCTTTGTAGGTTATTTTCCCTTCTCTGCTCGCGGACGGTGCTGTCAGCCCTTCGGCAATTTCTACTTTTCCGGTAAGATTTCTTTCTCCATCTTTATAGGCACTATAGTACAGTTTGCTTGCCAGTTTGTTCAGTGTAGCACTCACAAGGTTTTTATCCGCTGCTTTTGTGGATGAAGTATTGAGACCTTTGTTATCTGTACGGAGAGTAATATGCGAGCCTTCACCGGCATGTTTTACCACAAAATCTCCCCCGATAATATTTCCATCAGAGCTGTGGTCATAATATACCATTTCATATCCGTTATAATTTTCAACCGTAATAGGCTTGTTTTCTTTTTGGTGGATGATTCCCCGCTCTGCTTCCGAAGCTCCGCCAATCAATTTTCTTACCTTGCTCCCCGTATAAAGATATGAATCTTTATTCTCTCTTTTCTGCACTGCTGCAGCACGCTCCGTGCCAATCCATCGGTTTTCCCATAGGCCACCGTTCTTCAAATAAATATCTATACCTGACTGATGCGGATTATTTCCATTTTCAGCAAATTCATTCAGCACGCCGCCAGTCAGTTTAGATTTACTTGTAGTGAGTGCAATAGAAACAAGAGAAGCATGGTTCCCCGGATTGGGGTCCCAGCCGTAGTTTTTGTTGATAACACCAAGATTACCATAAACTTCTACATCTTCCGTACCCGGCTCATTTCCATTAGTACCGGTATTCATAAATACCGAACCTTCTTCAGCAAGCATTGCATATGTTTCGGATGTCTTAATTTCATGGGTTTTGATCTTTCCGCCGCGAACCGTAATAAATCCATCCTTGTTTGCCTGAAGAGCAACTCCGGTAACGTCCATATCTACATTGCCGTTAACTGTAAATTTCGAGTCTCCATGGTTTCCATCACCCGTTTTTCCGCCATAACCGGCATAAATCCCGCTCATATAATAATGGGCGACATCTGCCCCTAAAGACGCCCCTCTGGTGGCAGGCACAGCATTTCTTAGCGTCAGTTTCAGATTTCCGTTAACTGTCACCTGTCCTCCATCCAACAAGTATATCCCTGTCACATTATTATTTTCTTTTCCATTTGCAACACCGGAGCCGGAGACATCAACAACCACATCTTCATTCCATGTCTCCTTCTTATCATCTCCCACATAATATCCTATTGTTTTTCCCTGTCCATGTTTAGTAATAGTCTTTGGAAGCTTTGGATCAACTGCTGGGGTATAGAGGTACTGCCCCTGTCCTGTCTCTTTTTTATAGGTGATGTCCTCTACTCTCATGCTGGCAGACTGCGCAGTGAGACCTTCGGCAATTTCTACTTTCCCTGTCAGGTTATTCTCACCTTTTGCATAGGCTTCGTAGTATAGCTTGTTTGCCAATTTGTTCAAGGTACCGCTTACCAGATTCTTATCCTCCGCTTTGGTGGATGAAGTATTCAAACCGGTATTATCCGTCCTTAAGGTAATGCCGGAATTGGCTGCTGCTTTGGCAATCTTGAAATCGCCGCCCTTCATCGCGAAGCCTTCGTTCGGATTTGTCGGCACCGTAGCGTCATGTTCATAAATTACGGTCGTATGCCCTCTGTAATTCTTTACGTGGATATCATGCGCATCCTGCTGATAAATAGTACCTGCTCCGGATACGGCATCCCCCCCCTGCAAGAATTCTACGTGGCTGCCCAATGTATTGGCAGATGCTCCGCCGCCTGCAGAAGAGGAATTATTCCTGTTTTCCCAAACCGCACCGTTTTTCAATGTCACATAATTTTCACCAATTCCTCTCCATGTAGTACCGCTTACCAAACCTGTAAGTTTAGACTCTTTATTCGTAAGTGAAACCCCGGTTCTGGCATGCTGCGTAGAAATAATATTGCCCTTGATTTCCACAATATTATTTTCATCCAATGGTTTGGCCATATTTCCTTCAGCACCGGATGATTCTAAGGTGCTATTGACCAATACTTCCGCTGCTTCCCGTTTCTTATCGTCAGACCATGATTCCGCCATGATGGAATCAGACGCATCAGTCACAATTCTGCCGCTTCCGATAGATATTTGTCCTTCCGTAGCACGGATAACACGAGATGTATCATTGCCTTTATTTTCCAGATCGACACGGCCTTTGATATCAATCTTGGCAGTCCCATTAACTTCCGCCTTCGCTTCAATTAACGGATAATGCTCAAACTTTCCTGTTGTCCGTATCTTTAAAGTGTCTTCCGATGTATTTTTATTTTCAATGACCAGTTTGGCCTTTCCGCTTCCGAAATATCCGGCTCCCATACTGGTCTGCCCATGCACGACGATTCCTCTTTGTTCCAAACCGTCTTCTGCAGATATATCTATCCCTTTTGTATTTTTAATAGTAAGCGTTCCACTGTGCATTAAAATACCATGCGGAAATTTTACCTGGGTTCCTTTAAGGGCGACCAGTTTCAACGCATGATGATTCATATCAATTACGCCCTGTCCGTCCCCAGACCACATAATAGGCGCAAATCCTTTGTTCATATGCACTTCTGTAGAAGAATCAGTTCCCTCTACAGTAAGGACTACATCTTTATTGAATAAATAATTCCTGTCGCCTGAAGTGATACCTTTACTCTTCCAATACTCAACAAACCGTCCGCCTTTCAGAACCCCCTCAACAATTTGATGATTCAGTTCATTGATGGTACCTGTAGCGGGGGATTTCACATATCCCTGTCCGTTTTCTTTCTTGAACAAGAGGTCTTTCATTTTTACTGTCTGGGATGATGACGTCAGACCTTCGGCAATCGTCGCTTCCCCTTTCAGATCTTTCTCGTCTCTTGTATATGCTTCATAATAGAGTTTCCCCGCCAGGGTATTCAGTACTTCATATACCTGGTCTTCATTGTCCGTATTGATGTTGTCTCTGTCTGTGACCATGGTGATCCATGAGTTTTCAGTCGCATTGGCGATATGGGTGTCTCCTGCCTTGTAGTCTTCTGCCTTTGTTCCTGCATTCTCATGCGCATAGATCAGTTTCATGTTCCCTACATAGGTCTCGATACGGATCGGGTTTTCGTCTTTCTGGAATATGACTCCTGCTTCTTCTTTGCTCTTCCCTCCCTGGAGGTAGTATACTTTGCTTCCTTTGAATCCTTCCGGTGTCATTCCATAGGCTTCATTGATCCAGGTCGCACCGTTTTTCATAAACAGGCTCAGTTGTCCTTCGAATCCGTCCGCATTGTTCTGTTTGGTGTGGGTGTCAACGGCCAGACCTCTCCACAGGGAATCTCCTGTCCCCAGCCCGAGGTATATCTGGCTGTATTTCTGTGGTTCGGACGGATTTACGGCTCCGTTAAGGACTCCTACATTCCCTTCAATGGTTACTTTCTTTGTCCCTGCTTCTATCTCATCTTCATCTACATTGAAATCTATTTTTCCGCTTTCCGCCGCCAGTGCATAGTGTGCTGCATCATCATTGTTCTCGATGGAAACGGTGCCGCCTCCTTTGACCACGACGGTTGAGCCGCCGCCATTGGCCAGGATGCCTGTTCCTTTTACTTTCAAGTCCACATCGCCGTCAATGGTGATATGACCTCCTTTTTGGATGGCATAATTGGATCCCGCATAGAGTCCGGCTGTGCTGTAATGGGCATAGGCGCCTCCCGGATTGGCTGTATTCTCTACGCCCCATGTTCCGCCTTCTCCTTTAATGGTCATATTCCCATGGATATCCAGGCTGGAATTTCCTGCCGCATAGGCACCTAATGCATAGCCTTTGCCTTTTGACTGTATGGTTACATCTCCGGTGATATCTGTCTTATAAGCATTCTGCTTGTTTCCGTTTTGAAGGTGGATGCCTTCGGAACGGCCGCTCTTATTTCCCGCTTTCACCACCAATTCTTTGGCCGTTATGCTGAGGTTGTCTTTAGAATTCTGCTGCACGGTGGAAACGGTACCGTTCTGATCTCCGGCAGAGGTAAATGCCAGTCTCTTCCCTTCCGCTTTAATGACCACCGGTTTTTCACTGCTGACCATCGGCTGTCCGTCGGTCAGCTTCAGGTCGGTATTTTCTTTGAAGAGATAGGTTCCGTCTGCCTGGCGTATTTTCTTTTCCGCATAGTACTTATCTTTGCCTGCATCCCCTGTAATCGGACTCAGTTCGGCTGCCGGCTGAGCGGTAACTTTTACATCTTCACTCTTTACGGTACCCTGCCCCTTATCTTGAGTAAAAGTAATATTGCCAAATCCAAGTTCCGCTGATGAAGCTGTCAATCCTTCCGCTATGACCGCCTTCCCCTTCAAATTACGCTCATCTGTGACATAACTGGAATAATACACCTTCCCCGCAAGAGCATTCAAAGCCTGAGAGACTTTTTCCTTATTCCCCATATCCAAACCGCTATTGCTCGTAACAACGGTCAGAAAAGAATTCCGCCCTGCCTTATCAATGATAAAATCCCCGGCTGTATAATCTTCAATTTTCGTTCCATCATTCTGGTGATCATATATCAGTTTCGCATTTCCGCGGAAATCATCTATTTGTATCTTACGCTTATCTTTCTGAATAATAACCCCGCCATCGGCATTTAAACGCGTCAAATGACTGTCTCCGACATCTATTCTCCCGTTTTTATCTCTGCCGGTTCCATATTTTTCATGTTCCCATGTCGCGCCGTTTTTTAATGCAAGAAATCCTTTGCTTCCTGTCAGCACCCACTCGTTATACGGCCATGTGTGCAAATCTGTTGTAAATAACCCTTTCAATACAGATTGAGAATTTCCAAGCCCGATAAAAACACTCGAATTCTGTTTTGATCGTATGTCCCCCAGAACTTGTACATTTCTTTCGGGATGGGCTACCGTAACATTCCCTTCAGTGTCTACACCTGCGTTCATGTAAAATTTACTCTTAGCATTGACAGAAACCGCTGCTTCGCCTTTGGAGTCAATTTTCCCTCCGCCGACAGCCGCCTCACCCCTATCAACAACTATACCGGAAGGCGCTTCTATATCGACGTCTCCGTCTACGGTAAGACGAGCCGCTCCGGGAGTGCTTTGAAGATAGATTCCTTTTCCCTCAGACCGTATCTTAACCGCATGGTCAGCACTTCCTCCATTTCTAATCCATAAATTGGAATTAGCTGCTTCATCATCAGACCGTTCCGCAAACAAGTATATGCCATAATCAACACCGCTGACAGACAAACTTCCCAGATTTTTCATCGTCAGATTGCCGCTGCGCACAAATAACCCGGCGGATCCTCTGCCACCCCATTGGAAAGATCCTCCGATTCTATGTAAATCACCTTTCCCTGCACGCAGGGACAAATCATGCCCATTCATGTTGACAGTTCCGGTTTTGCTGCTTCCCCAGACCAAAGCGCCAAAAGCATAAAGTTGATCCATAATACCTGGATCTGTCTTATGAAAAACAAGACTTCCCTTGCTCAATTCGGTTGATATAATGGTATTTTTATTAAATGTATAATCAGAACCGTTTCGGATGCCTTTTCCTGACCAAAAATCCTGCTCTGCTTTCGCACCATCCCAATCAGCTTCAGCAATCTGATGATCCTTATATTCTTCGCCCGATGTTTCCGCATTTATCTGGGAAGGCAAGATAAACAATCCCGACAAGAGACTCAGGAGCACTGCTCTCTTTAAATGACACGGCCAAGTTTTACTTATTCTGGATCTCATTATTTCTCCTCTTTTCTGTACATACTGAAAATAAAACATAAACATGCATAACATACTTACAGCAGATCATTCATATAATCGAAAACACAAAACCGCTTTCATGATTGGCAACACAATTCCGACAAAACACATTCCATATCATCTTTTATAAACACAGAGGAGGTCTGCCGATAACAAACCGGCAGGCCTTCTGTTTTCCTAATATTGATATTATTTTGCTTTCCTGTCTATTTACAAAAGATTATTCTGTCCATATCAGAAGCTGAAGCGGATGCCTGCGTCTATTCTCCACTTGCTGGAAACATCAGCTCCAAAGTTTCTCGTGTAGGTTCCGTACAGGTATGTATTCCTGTTCACCAGCCAGCTTCCTCCTACTTCTACGTCTACCCAGCTGTCTTTCAGGTCTACTTCTGTCCCGCTCGTCGGTTCGTTTTCCGCACTGAAGATGCTCTTCACTTTTCCTCCGAATTCATGGGCCAGCGCTATCTTCGCAAACAGGTTGCTTCTTTCTGTCTCTCTTCCTATCCCCAGTCCGATTCTCCCTATCACGCTGTTTATTCCGTCCTGGTGGATGTGCATTTTCTTCCCCCCTGCATAGTCGCTTACGGCGTCATAGTCTTTTCCTCCTAAGTGCCCTGCGGTGAGTTCAATGCTCGGGTCTATGTAGAAGCCATTTTCTTTCTTCATCCGCTTCCCGTATTCCATGCTCAGCGACAGGCCGTTTGTCCTGTACTTCCCTTCCAGGCGGTGGTTCATTTCGTTGTATACGGTGTAGTCGTTCTTGATGTGGCTTCCTTTCAGGATGACGTCTATGTACTGCCCGTCTTCTTTCTGCATGGTTCCGTACAGGGCAAGGCTTGCCAGCTTCCCTTTTCCTGTCCCGTTTGCATAGGTGTCCTTCCCTGTTCCGTAGTCCAGGGCCGCCCCGATGGTCCAGTTTCCTTTTTTCTTGTCGTAACCTACCTGGGCTATGTCATAGGTTTGTTTGAGGTAGGTATTCTGTTTGTCCATCTTGTTCTTTCCGCCCAGGTATCTGGCCCAGATGCCGTTTTCTTCTTTGGCCAGTCTTATGTCTCCCATTCTTCTTTGCAGGTCGTTGTTGTTTCCTCTCCACAGAAGGACGGCAGAGGTCATGGCTGTTTTGGCGCCTTTCATCATCTGGGTTTCTTTGCTTCCATAAATAATGGGAGGCTTCGGCTTGGGGTTCGGGTTGGGATTCGGATTCGGTTTGGGGTTCGGATTCGGTTTGGGGTTTGGCTTGGGGTTTGGATTCGGATTCGGATTCGGATTCGGGTTCGGTTTAGGATTCGTTTCTTTTACATACCCTTGTCCACTTGCTTCACGGAAATCCATGTCCGCCATCTTCAACGTCGCAGAGGATGAGGTCAACCCTTCCGCAATCGTCGCCTGCCCTTTCAGGTTCTTTTCCCCCTTTATGTATGCATCATAGTACAGCTTGCCTGCCAGGGTATTCAATGCATTGTACACCTGCTTATCGTCAGTCATCGTAATTCCGCTGTTATCCGTCATCATGGTAACTGATGAATTTTTTGCAGCTTCTTTTATGTGCACATCTCCTGTCTTATAATCTTCCGCCTTCGTACCCGCGTTCTCATGTTCATAGACCAGCTTCATGTTCCCTTCGTATTTATCGATGGTCAGTTTATGCGGATCATTCTGCAGCAGTATGCCTTTGTCCGCGCGCAGGCTTGTTACATGGCTGTCAATAGATTCTCCCTTACCGCGATTCTTGTAGTTGAAATCTGCGCCTTTCTTGTGATAGTATCCTACTCCTACCTGCTTGTGTTCCCAGACTGCTCCATTTGCCAGCACCATAGATACTTTTCCGGGTATCTTTCCCCATTTTTGCGTATCCGGATTAATTCCCGATATATCCGTGGTTACCAGACCCTTCAAGAAGGAGTCTTTATTGTTCAGTCCCAGCATGACATGACCGCCGCTTTCAGCGCTGACATCCCCGGTAATCTTTACCGGACGGGTCGCAGAAGTAGCTTCCACCTTATTCTCATCATTCAGCTTTGCATTGACGAGTATCGAGCCGCCTGTATAAGCAGCCAAGGATGCGACATCTGTTCCTCTGATTGTTCCTCCTCCAATAGATACTTTTGCTCCGTGAGACTCAACAGCTCTCCACATCTTGGAGTCAATATCCACAAGTCCTTTAATGTCTACGAGCGCACTTCCATTATGTTTCTGCGCTTCAATAGCACCGAAATCTTCTCCCGTGTCTTTTACACGGATTTTTACTGCATGTGCCGGATCATCATCATTTTCTATGATTAACTTTGCATGGCCGCTTCCGCTTTTCCATCTTTCGTCACCGCGTACCCCTGCTACCAGGATTCCACGTCCGTAAAGGCTTCCCTTAGGATCGGATTCGATGTACATTCCGTTGACATTCTTGATTGTTAATGTACCGCTGTAGACGGTAATTGCATTGGGGTTTTTCTTCGGCAGGCGCTCTGTAATGGATTTCAGTTCCAGCCTGTGTCCAGTCATGTCGATATCCCCGACCACATCACCGTTCCAGTAGATATTTCCGAACTTATTATCGTTTACCGTTGTTACAGGATCATCTTCCGCATGGGTTACCAGTGACAAGTCATGATCAAATTTATAGTGGCCTTTCCCATCATAAACTCCTGCTTTAGACCAGAAATCCCGCGCTTCTTCAGCAAAATAGTTCGCTTCCACGATTTGATGGCGTACCGGATTGACCAGTGGCGGCGGCGTGGGTTTCCCCTCTACATATCCCTGTCCGTTTTCTTTCTTGAAGAGCATGTCTTTCATTTCCAATGTCTTGGAGGATGAGGTTAATCCTTCGGCTATTGTCGCCTGTCCGCTCAGTTTTTCTTCTCCGGTCTTGTAGGCATCGTAATACAGTTTTCCTGCCAGAGCATTCAGTACTTCATATACCTGGGCTTCATCAGTCATGGTAATTCCGCTATTATCCGTGATTACGGTAATGCGTGACCCTTCTGCCGCAGATCCGATGTGTACATCTCCCGACTTGTAATCTTCCGCCTTCGTGCCCGCGTTCTCATGTTCATAGACCAGCTTCATGTTCCCTTCGTATTTATCGATGGTCAGTTTATGCGGATCATTCTGCAGCAGTATGCCTTTGTCCGCGCGCAGGCTTGTTACATGGCTGTCAATAGATTCTCCCTTACCGCGATTCTTGTAGTTGAAATCTGCGCCTTTCTTGTGATAGTATCCTACTCCTACCTGCTTGTGTTCCCAGACTGCTCCATTTGCCAGCACCATAGATACTTTTCCGGGTATCTTTCCCCATTTTTGCGTATCCGGATTAATTCCCGATATATCCGTGGTTACCAGACCCTTCAAGAAGGAGTCTTTATTGTTCAGTCCCAGCATGACATGACCGCCGCTTTCAGCGCTGACATCCCCGGTAATCTTTACCGGACGGGTCGCAGAAGTAGCTTCCACCTTATTCTCATCATTCAGCTTTGCATTGACGAGTATCGAGCCGCCTGTATAAGCAGCCAAGGATGCGACATCTGTTCCTCTGATTGTTCCTCCTCCAATAGATACTTTTGCTCCGTGAGACTCAACAGCTCTCCACATCTTGGAGTCAATATCCACAAGTCCTTTAATGTCTACGAGCGCACTTCCATTATGTTTCTGCGCTTCAATAGCACCGAAATCTTCTCCCGTGTCTTTTACACGGATTTTTACTGCATGTGCCGGATCATCATCATTTTCTATGATTAACTTTGCATGGCCGCTTCCGCTTTTCCATCTTTCGTCACCGCGTACCCCTGCTACCAGGATTCCACGTCCGTAAAGGCTTCCCTTAGGATCGGATTCGATGTACATTCCGTTGACATTCTTGATTGTTAATGTACCGCTGTAGACGGTAATTGCATTGGGGTTTTTCTTCGGCAGGCGCTCTGTAATGGATTTCAGTTCCAGCCTGTGTCCAGTCATGTCGATATCCCCGACCACATCACCGTTCCAGTAGATATTTCCGAACTTATTATCGTTTACCGTTGTTACAGGATCATCTTCCGCATGGGTTACCAGTGACAAGTCATGATCAAATTTATAGTGGCCTTTCCCATCATAAACTCCTGCTTTAGACCAGAAATCCCGCGCTTCTTCAGCAAAATAGTTCGCTTCCACGATTTGATGGCGTACCGGATTGACCAGTGGCGGCGGCGTGGGTTTCCCCTCTACATATCCCTGTCCGTTTTCTTTCTTGAAGAGCATGTCTTTCATTTCCAATGTCTTGGAGGATGAGGTTAATCCTTCGGCTATTGTCGCCTGTCCGCTCAGTTTTTCTTCTCCGGTCTTGTAGGCATCGTAATACAGTTTTCCTGCCAGAGCATTCAGTACTTCATATACCTGGGCTTCATCAGTCATGGTAATTCCGCTATTATCCGTGATTACGGTAATGCGTGACCCTTCTGCCGCAGATCCGATGTGTACATCTCCCGACTTGTAATCTTCCGCCTTCGTGCCCGCGTTCTCATGCTTATAGAACAGTTTCATATTTCCCTTGTAGTTCTCAATGGTTATCGGTTTCTCATTTTTCTGGTAAATGTTGCCGCCATCAGCCTCAAGGTTTTTGATTTTACTTTCTTTAATGCTGTCTGTTCGGGCTCCTTTTCCTTCATGGTACCAGGAGGCTCCGTCAGAAAGCATCATGTACGTTTGACCAGCTGTTCCGACATCTGTTCCTATCAACCCTTTTATGTAGGACCCGTCCGTATTCAGAACCAGTCCCAATCTTCCTTTCTGAGCAAGTACATTCCCTTCTATCTGTACATCATGTTTGACTGCTCCTGCCGTAAGGACATTTCTGTCCGACAGATTGCCGTTGATCTGGATTTTACCGTCATTATTTATCTTCAAACTGGACGCCTTATCCCCTTTGGCTATTATTTTCCCGCCGCCGATTGACACATCGCCCTTATTTGCCTGAATTACGCTGACATCATCATTCTCAACATCTACCAAACCTTTTATAACAAGCTTTGCACTTCCGCCATCCTTTACATTCCTGCCGTCTACAAGTATAGCTGCGTCTTTTTCCGCTGCCGTATTACGTATCTTCACAGCATGTTCCGCTTGATTATCATTAGATATAGTGAGGCTCGCTCCATTTCTGCCCTGTCCCCAGACATAAATACCGCTCTTTGCATTTTTATCGCCATGTATGTCAATATCTATACCTGCCGCGTTCTTTATTTCCAGATCACCGCCATGTGACAAAATTCCCGACGCATAATGCCTTAAATGATTTGCCTCAGAAATCAAGGTCAGCTTATGTCCGTTCATATCAATAAAGCCATCCGCTGTATAATCCGGATCTCCCCATATGATATTTGCTACATTGGCACCTTGATTTCCCCCGTATGTCAGAGTCTTGGGATTTGATAAATCAACCTTGATCGTGGTATCGGACTTCAGGACATAACGATGATCATCATCCTCACCATCTTTATACCCGTTATTCATCCAATACATATTCCCCGATCCCAGACCATCTTCAACAATCTGTTCACTTATATCCAGATTTGCCGGCGGCACGGGTTTATCTTCTACATACCCCTGTCCGTTTTCTTTTTTGAACAGCAGGTCTCTCATTTGTAATGTTTTAGATGACGCCGTCAGTCCTTCGGCTATCTCTGCCTGTCCCGCCAGCTTCTTTTCTCCGTTTTTATAAGCATCGTAATACAGTTTTCCCGCCAAAGCATTTAAAGCCTTATACACCTGATCTTTATCTGTATCAACAATTCCTTTATTATCTGTAACTACTGTAATGCGTGATCCTTCTGCCGCGGATCCGATATGGGTGTCTCCCGCCTTGTAGTCTTCCGCCGCCATGCCTGCATTCTCGTGGGCGTAATAGATTTTTCCCGCGCCGCTGTAATTTTCAATTACAAGCTGTCCCGCATCTTTTTGATAAATTGCACCGCCTTTTGCATCACCGGCAAACCTGGTTACACGGCTGCCCTGTCCCGCATTCAGCGTGTTCCATTCACCACCTTCTGAAAGAAAAAGATTCAACTTTCCTTTTGTATCTGCCTGTGTTCCGCCGACCCATTTCGATCCGGCAGTAAGACCAACATAAGCTTCTGACCCAGCATCCATGCGAATCGTCCCCTGCAAATCTGCTTTTGATGTCCCGATTGCGCTTCCGTCCTGATTCACATTGATAAACGTCCGGAATCCTTTCGCGGCGCTGATAAGATACCGTTCTTTCTGATTCTCTTTGACTTTGAGCGTACCGCCGCCAATACGAAGAACATTCTTCTCTGTTTTGCCGCCCCAAAGCGATTCGTCCGTTTTAATCAGGTCAGAAAGTGACCCATTCTTTGAATCATCAATATCCGCTGAAGTAATAGAAATAGTATTATTGCTTCCAATCATATATATGCCATAAGTTTTTGACTGATCGCCCCGATTCCATTGCATAAGGCTAATTGCGCCCGGCTTGATTGTGAATCTTCCATTAATCGCTAAATCAGAACAGTCCATAGACGAAATGCCTGTCGTTTTGATAGAACCGCCGCGCAATTCTTCAATCACTACATCAGCATTGATCGTCGTCTTCACCAGGTCTTCACTTACTTTTTTATTAAATCTCTGGCTAAAATTACCCACTGCGATACCATGTGCAGCAGTATACTTGCTGCCGCTGTCTCCTGAGGGAGACCACAGCGTTTTCGCCTTGATGGTAATCGTACCGTTTTTCCCCGGATTGGTTTTATTGCTGTCAACCACGATAGTTGTCTTATTATTCGCCTTGATCCCGTATGCTGAATAATCAGCCCCCAAATCGGCAACTTTCGTCAAATCGAGCGTCAGGTCATGACCCGCCATATCAATATTAATCGTCTTAATTGAGGCCTTATCATGCGTATATCCTAAAATACCTGCTGCGACGGATTTGAATCTTTCTTTAGGCATGTTATTTTTATTAACAACCTGTGCCAGACGGTCTGCAGTAAATACTTCACTTTCACTAATCGGATTTGTAGACTGATCTGCCATCACCTGGCATGTACCCGCCAGCAGCGCAATTGTAACACCGGCAGCCAGCCGCTTCATCTGTAATTTACTTACCTTATTTCGTTTCATAATTCCTCCCGATTTTTCAAACATAAACTCTCTGCCGGATACTCGATTAGCACCCCAGCCTTGCCCGACAGCAGGCAATTCATCCTCTTCTAAAACATACCCATCCGGACCTGAACCGCTTGCCGCGGTCATGAAACCCGTGTCACATGAACCGGATTCACTCCAAAAAGTATTTCAAATTATCCATGCCCGGCACTCCCTTTCATCCACTCCATTAAACGCAACAAAAAACGAGACAATAAAAAGATGCACAGATTTCATAATTCTAAATCTGAACCGGATTTCCCATATCCGGCTTTCTTATGCATCTAGCCTTATGCCTCGCAAGTCATTAGAAAATCAGAAAACAAAGTGGCACCCTGACTTAGTTCCTCATTCTGTCATATCTCCGTGAAAGACTTACTATGACACAATTCCCCATACAGTTGCGGGCCAGTTCCGGAGTCTCACCGGATTCCCCACATGAGCTCTTCAGCTTTTGTCCTCATATAGTATTAAATTATTGGATAACCATTATTTATTAAGAAATAGCTATTTACATCTTATAATTCCAAATGATTATCTAATTTCATCGTGTCAATTATACTATATTACTTTTCACATATCAACAATAAATGATATTCCAATTGGTAATTTTAATTATTTTTTATAAATCCTTTTCAAATACAATGTTAACTTGCTCTGTTTCGCATACTTATCTAATTATCTCCCAAGTATAAAGGACTGCCGTCCTGTCCCCAGGAAAGCAGTCCTTTATTTTTTCTTTTTATTATTCAGTTCTCATGACAAAATCTTGTTTCATTCCCCTTTTGGAAGTTGACATCATGCTCAGAAGCTGAAGCGAATTCCTGCATTGATTCTCCAGTCTACCTTGTAATCTCCGCCAAAGCTCTTTGTGAAATCTGCATAAATCATGCTTCTCGGACTCAGGTAGTAGTTGCCGCCCAGTGCAATTTCTGCCCAGGTATCCTTAAGGCTGAACGAGGAACGCTTGCCTGTCTTTCCGGGTTCACTGAACAGGATGTGTCCATCTCCGTCAAATTCATGGAACAGACTTGCTTTGGCATAGAAATTGCCTTTGTCACTCTCTACTCCGGCTACTACACCCAGGCGCCCAATCAAACTGTTGACTGATGATTGATTGACACGCATGCTTTCACCACTAGGCGCCGCTGCAGCAAAGCTGTCCGATGACAAACGGCTCCATGTCAGTTCCGCCTGCGGCGTTACAAAGCCTTTTCCCATACGAATCTTTTTTCCATATTCAGCACTGATACCATATCCGTATGTATCATACTTGCCTTCTACATAATTCCTGAGCGCCGGTGCGCTGTATTTGTTGTAGGCAGTGAACTTATTGGAAAGTTTTCCTACTTTCGCAATGATATCCACATACTGTCCATCTTCCGATACTCTGGTCGCGTAGGCTGCCAATGTGTACAGTTTCGGGTCACCTTTTCCACCATATCTGTATGTTGCGCTGCCGTCATTGTATCCGAAAGCGCCGCCTACATGCCAGCCCGATGCTAAACGTTTATCCATGCCCACCTGGGCCGCCCAGTAGCTGTCCTTCATATACGCATTATGGGCGTCATAACTGATCCGGCCGCCGTAAACTCTTGCCCACAGGCCGCTTTCCGCACCGATTCTAAGGTCTCCCATGCGCTTATACATATCATTCATGTCATTCCGCCATACAAGGATAGAGGAAGTCAAAGCGCTTCTGGTACTGCTCATGATAGAGGTCTCATAATCACCGGTTTCGATTTCAGGCTTACTCGGCTTGTCAGGCTTTTCCGGATCCTTGGCAGGCATGTAATCAAGGTATCCCTGTCCATCTCCCTTAAAGCTCAATGTTTCGGTTCTCAAACCGGCGCTGCTGGAAGTCAGCCCTTCGGCAATTTGCAGTTTGCCTTTCAGATTCCGTTCTCCATTTTTGTACCCGGTATACTGCAGCTTTCCTGCCAGTGCATTCAGTGCTTCGCTGACCTTGTTTTTATCAGCTGCCTTTTTTGAATTTGTATCCAGTCCGGCATTATCAGTAATCATGTTCACTGTGGAACCGGCATCGGCTGCCGCAATGAAAGTGCCGCCGCCAAGTACCTTTGTCGGGTTTGTCTTGTCATGGGCATAAATAAGAGACATTTCCCCGCCAAAGTGTCCAATATCCGTCGTTCCGCTTACTGAATCCGTCTTGTCAAGGGTACCTTTAGTAGAGACAAGCTTACGAACCTTACTGTTACTGGTCTGCTGCCACTTGCCTCTCAGATCGACATCCGTACTGCTGTTCATGCTGGCACCTGTCCAGGTACCGTCACTTTCTACCTTAACTTTTGTCTCTCCGCTGCCGGCGCTGCTTCCTTTCCAGCTTCCGCCATTGGAAAGAGTTACATCCATCTTCCCTTCACCGGATACATCACCTTGCAAGGACGCTCCGGCCCGATCCATAACAACATCAGATGTAGATGCGGCATCCGTTTTGATTCCGCCGGAAACGGTTCCGTTTTTCAGTTTAAGTTTTCCGCCGTTAAGCACGGATGCGCCATTTACAACATTCGTATTTTCTGTTTCAATCGTTCCGTTATCCGCTGTCACTGCACCGCCTACACTGCTACCGATCAGTTTTACCGTTCCGCCCGCATTGGCAGAAGCATCTCCCATTACTGCCGTTTCATCCGCTGTAATTGCTCCACCCGCTGCGGCAATGGCACCGGCCGTGCTCTTTTTCAACGCTACAGTGCCACCATTCAAAGAGGAAACCTTGCCCTTTATAACCGTCCCGTCATTAACTGACAGGTTACCGTTATCCGCCGTAGCGTTGCCGCCTACGCTGCCGCCGATCATTTCTACTATTCCGCCTGCATTGACAGAAGCATCGCCTTTCACCGCTGTTCCGTTTACAGCAATCCGTCCGCCCTCTGATGCAAGACTGTCTGCGCTGCCCTGTTTCAATTCCACGGTACCGCCGTTTTTAGCATTAACGGATTCATTTACTTTTGTATTCTCCGCTTTAACGGTACCGCCATCAGCTAATACGGTTCCGGTCACTATGCCGCCGGCTATAGATGCCGTGCCACCATGAGCCCCGATAAGATCCTTCACCGTGGCATTCCTTATCGTAGCCTGGCTGCTTCCATCTTTGGCCATTACCTGTCCTGCTACACTGCCACCAATCAGATTGATACTGCCGCCTGCCGCTGCAGTGGCATTACCTTCTGTTTCTGCACCATGGAGGGAAACTATACCATTATCGGCTTCCACATCTCCTTTCAATTTGCCATTCCGAAGGCTTACTGAAGATCCGGCACCCGCACGAACAGCTTTGCCGCCGGCTCCTGCCGTTACATTGGTTATACCTGCTGCTTCCACAATACCGCCGCCAGAAGCCACGATACCATCTCCTTCGGCAGTGATATTAGAGGTTCCGGAAAGAAGCACTTTACTTCCCGCACCGTCGGCAGCTACACCGGTCTTGCCTGTAATATTGGCACTGCCCTTAATATCGGCGGTCTTTCCTCCTTCTGCTTTGACACCGACGCCGGTATTTCCTCCATTCAGATTCAGCGTATTTTCTCCGCTGTCCACATGGATATTCTTCGCACCCGCATCGACAGCCGCACCGGAATCTCCGTTGACAGTAGCCGGATTCTTTGTGAACTTATAGGTATCCGTATCCGATTTATAAACGCCGGCTTCCTTGTATACCTGTTCAGAAGCAGTACTGCCGTCTATAGTCTTATTAATTGGATCCGTGACCTGTTCATTCGGATAAGCGGTTTCATAAAGGTACTGCCCCTGACCGTTATCTTTCTTAAAGGTAATATTTCCTGTTTTGAGAACCGCTTCAGAACTGGTCAGACCTTCTGCAATTTTTACAAAACCGGTCAGATTCTTTTCTCCGTCCGCATACGCTTTATAGAAGAGTTTATTCGCAAGAGCGTTCAGTGTCTCACTGACCAGATTCTTATCCGCAGATGCATTGGAAGATGTATTCAGCCCCTTATTATCCGTGATGAGGGATATGCCGGAGCCGGATGCCGCTTTCCGTATGATCAAATCTCCGCCGATCATGGTTTTCGGCGCTGTTTCTTCGTGTGCATAATATACATCCGTGTAACCGCTATAGTTATCTACGGTGATATTTCCTGTGTCTTTCTGGAATATCTGTCCTGCCTTATCTGCACTTACTCCGCCGGCAAGTCTTGTCAGATGGCTGCCTTCGAAGTTTTTGCCGCCCCAGGATGTTCCGGTATCTCCATACTTTTCATTCATCCATGCGGCACCGTTGGCAAGGAACAGATTGGCCTCCCCTTTGAAGGTCAACTCTCCTGCTTTCTTCCCTTCATCGGGGAATGCATTATACACAACCCCTTGGAGTGTAGAATCCGACGTGGTCAGTCCCAGATTAATCTGTGACAAAGTGCCTTTCTTATCCACTTCATTGACAGCACCGGTCGTTACCGCCAGATTTCCCTTAATATTGACTTTCTTGTCAAGGCTTCCTACGGCATTTCCGTTGCTGTCAAGCTTGACATTCATGTTGACAACACCGTCTTCTGCACGGATAGCCGCATAGGGATTTGTCGACGCCTTGTCTACTTCAATGCTGCCGCCGCCGTTGACTGTCACTTTGCTGCCGCCGGCATTGGCAAAAATACCATGGGCTTTGCCTTTCAGGTCTACATTTCCGTTGACTGTGATATCAGCTCCCATAGAATTGGGCCCCATATTACTGGTGGAGTATAGTCCGGTTGCCCCATAATAACTAAAGCCGCCATTGTGTCCGTCTACATCGGCTGTCACATTTCCATTAACAGTCAATCTGCTGTTTCCCTGGATATAAGCACCCAGTGTATTGGCTGTTCCGCTTACTTTCAGATTGACATCTCCGTTAATCGTCATTTCGGGCCGGATAGCTGCATTGCTGTTTGCCATATGGATGCCTTCAGCACGGGATGTGCTTGTCACTTCTACATCCAGGTTCTTCGCGGTGATTTCTGCTTTCTTCGCAGTAGACTGGTTGATTCCGTAGACTGTACCGCTGCCTTCTACCGTCTTCATTTTCAGTGCTTTTCCATCAGCCCGGATAACGACATCTTCTTCTACTTTTACTGCAGGTCCGCCTGCGGCAACAGTAATTTCAGAATCCTTTGTGAATTTGTATGTACCGTCTTCTTTACGCACACCGGTATTGACATATTTCATGTCCTTCGCCTTTACGCCGGTGATAGTATCGGTAAATGCTGTTTCCGTCTGTTCTTCAGGAATATCCGAAGCCGGTGTATAGAGGTACTGCCCCTGACCATTGGATTCCTTGAACGTCACATTCTTCAAATCAAGAGAAGCTTCCGATGCGGTCAGCCCTTCCGCCAAAGCTGCCTTGGCAGAAAGTTTTCCATCCTTTGCCAAGTAATAGAGCTTTCCTGCCAGCGCATTCAAAGTTTCACTGACCAGATTCTTATCCGCCGCTTTAGTTGAAGACGTATCCAATCCGTTGCTCCCCGTCATCAATGTAATACGGGAACCGTCCGATGCCTTGGATACCTTGAAATCGCCGCCGATCATTTGTTTCGGCGTGCTATTTTCATGGTTATAGTAAATTCGGCTGAAACCGCTGTATGTGCCGACTTCCACATCTGCCTTGTCCTTCATAGCGATGAGCCCCGCATGATCCGCGTCTTTTCCGCCGGTCAGGGTTGTCAGATGAGAAATACCGTCATAAGCCCCGTACAATCCGTTTGATGGACTCGGAAGTGTCGTCTTCCCGTCATTTCCTGCCGCATAAACGGCATCGGCACGGGAAACCGCTTCATGATTCCATGTCGCACCATTCTGGAGCCACAGGTTGATATCTCCCTGCTGTGATTTTCCGGTAGGCGTATTTTTATTCGTATTCGATACAACACCGCTCCATGTGGAATCAGACGTCGTCAGCCCCAGATTAATGGCACCGTCACGGAAATAGTATGAATTAGCTCCATTTCCATCATCTTTCGATGCATAGAGATTCCCCACCAGATTCACTTTATGGTCGGAGGCTCCGGTCACTTTGACTTTGCCGCCGGCATCCGTTTCAGTCTTTACATTCACATTAACAGTACCGCCGAAAGCACCCAATGCCAGGAATCCCCGTTCTCTACTCTTCGGCGTGATAATATTGACATCGCCATTCAAGGTAAGAACATTATCCAATGAATTCTGCCCTGCGACTTTATAATAAGCATCCGTTACCGCGCCGTTCCCTTTGACTGCCATATCTACATTGCCGTTGATCGTGATGGAACTGCCGCCTTCTTTGCCAAGATAAATCCCCTCCGGCGCCCAGCGGCTTCCCATATAGGTAGGATAGCCGCCGTCTTCTCCGGTACCCTTAATACCCCAGAAATCATCGGAAGACTGGTCATTTCCGGTACCGCGCATGGTGACATTGCCATTGATGGTCAGTTTGGTCTTTGCCGCTTCTGCCGCCCCCATGTGACCCATAAAAATACCGTCTACCATATACGCGCCGCCATTGACGGTCATATTCACATCGGAATTAACAGTAATATCATCTCCGTCTTCCAGATAGATTCCATAAGTTCCCATCATACCGGCTTCCGGTGTTTTCAGGTTCAACTGTTTCGCGTTAATAACTGCTTTTACATTCGGCGTCATTCCTATCGGCGCCCAATCACTGCCGCCGGCGGTAATATTGACTGTCTTTCCTGCAAAGTCATAAGCCAGATTCTTGCTGTTTCCGCCTATCTGGCTGACAGAGCTGCCGAATACCTTCGAATCCTCCTTATAATTGAAAGTAATAGGGCCTTCCGCATCAATAACGTCACCGCTCGGATCTTCTTCGGGCGTATAGATGTACTCACCCTGACCGGTCCCGTTCTTGAAAGACATATTGCCTGTCTTCTTTGCCACGGCGGATGTTGTCAATCCTTCAGCAATTTCTACTTTACCCGTAAGATTGGTTTCTCCATTTTTATACGCGGTATAAAACAGTTTATTCGCCAGTGCATTAAGGGTGGCATTTACCAAATTCTTATCTTTTGCCTTGCTGGAATTTGTATCCAATCCCCTGCTGCTGGTACGCATCGTAATACCGGAACCGGCTTCCGCATTAGCAATTATCGTATCTCCGCCGGTCATTGTTGCAGGAGACGATGCCTCGTGATCATAAACAAGAATAGTGTGTCCGCTGTAATGATCAATGGTAATCGGATTGCTGTCTTTCTGGACAATTACACCTGCCTTAGCCGGCGCGGTACCGCCTGCCACTTTTGTCACGCGGCTGCCTGCAAACAAACCATACTGGTCTTTTGATGTCCGGCGGTTTTCCCACATTCCTCCGTCAGACAGATACAAATTCATAGGATGTCCGTCTTTATTATCGGCAATTCCGGTCCACCGGGATTTACTGCTGCCCAGACCCAGATCAACAGTTCCCTTTTTCCCTAAAGAAATTGTGCCCTGCACAACGACATCCTTTCCATTGGATCCTGTTTTCGCATCATTCATGCCCATGGCAAAGGTGCCTGAAGTGGCAGCCACAGCTTTATAGCTTGCCTCTTCCCCGTCATCCGGCGTAAAGATTGTGCCTCCGGCAATGGTTACCGCATTTTTTTCGCTGCCGCGCATATCCACGCCGACACCTTTTACTTTCATATCCAAGTTGCCGTTCAAAGTAAACGCCGCACCGTCTTTATCATAAATATTGATGCCTGTTGCCTGATATGTCTTTGTGCTGCCATACCCGCCCTTTTGAGCAGCAGAAACACCATAGGCATCATTTCCGCTTCCCGTGCCTTTCATAGCCAGGTTACCGTTAATGGTCAGCGCAGAACCGCCATTATATAGTTTGATTCCGTCCGCAAAACCATCTCCGCCCTGTTTTGCCAAGATAGATACGTTGCCGGTAATGGCTGCTTTTCCGCCTTCATGGATATATATACCATATACATCTCCCACAGAGGATTTGGCATCGATGGAAATATCTTTTGCCACAGCGTCAATCTTTTTCTTCGTGTACATGCCTACAGCACTGTTGCGTTCTGTCTTATTCTCCGCATTCAGTTTCAGACTCTTATCTGCCGCATGAATCGTAATATCCTTATTGATTCCCACCACGGCGGCCACAGCCTTATGGTAGCCAAGATCTTCTGTCGTGGTATCTCCGTCATCGACAGTGACCGTATTCACCGCTTTGGTAAAAGTATACACATCATCTTTCAGCACATTGGCTTTGACATACTCCTGATCTTTATCAGCTTCTCCGGTGATAGGGGTACCGAAATCAGACGTAGTCTGTCCATGAGGATCATCTTCTGCGGGGGTAAATTTATATTCACCTCTGCCCGTGACATCCTGGAAGCTCATATTTCCCGATACGATGGCAACCGATGCGGAACTTGCCGTCAGACCTTCCGCAATTTCTACGGTACCTTTCAGATTATCTTTGATTGCCGCATTGTTATAACCGGTATAGTAAAGCTTATTCGCCAAAGCGTTCAGAGTTTCACTGACCAGATTCTTATCGGCCGCCTTGTTGGAATTGGTATTCAGACCGCCGTTCCCGGTTACCATTCTGACAACAGATCCCGGTTCCGCTTTTTTTATCAGCGTCCTGCCGCCAATCATCTCTTTTGGCTTTTCCGCTTTATGGTCATAGACAAGGATTGCATGACCGCTGTAATGATCTATATTGATGTCCCTGTCGTCGTTCTGTCTGATAATACCCGCGTGGGCCGCATCACTGCCGCCTTTGAAATAATCTATATGGCTGCCCATGTAAGAGCCCGTCACGGAAGCAGTCTTCTTATTATTCCAAACCGCATCATGGCTCAGATACAGATTGACCTCGCCGGCATCGCTGGAAAAACTCCTGTTATAATCGGTTACACCTGTCCATGAAGAATTCTTGCTTGCCAGCCCTACATTTACAACGGCCTTAGCCCCTGATCTTCTTTCGGTGTAAATATTTCCCTGAAGCACAGTGTCTTCAGCCTTGGCAGCCGTTCCGTCCTCATTCATATTAATGAAAACAGTACCGTTCACACCCTTAACAAGCTTTGAATTCCCCTGAGCATGTTCATCCATAGGCGTCAGAATCCTGCCGCTGCCAAGGCGCATAACGCCGCCTTTAGCGGTAGAATTGATGGCAGTTCCCTGAATTTTTACGTCCAGCGGCCCTTCAATAGTTAATTTGGCATTATTCCCGATATTGGCAATGGCAGTTACCGATATACCCGTTGTATCTTTGGCAGCTTTTACCGTTCTCCATTCATCGGAACCTGTACCGGCTATTTTCAGCCCGCCTTTAATGATAAGTTCCGCATTGGGTCCGCGGTTTGCCACGCCGTACGCTATTCTGCCTGAAGTAGACACCTTATCAATCACTACATCCCCGGCGACGGAAAGCTTACCGTTCTCGGCAACATAAATACCTGTAGCTTCTCTTCCATCCGTTTGATCTGCAGAAATAACCAGCGGTTTGTTTTTCTCCATATTGATGAAATTGATGCTCTTCTTGTTGCCGTCCGTCCCTTTTCCAACACGGACAGCCGCCGCCTTTGCAGATGCGGAAGAAGCCGCTTCCAGACGGAGTCCATGATTTGCCATGTCCACGGTGATTGAATCATCGCCGTTGTAAGCTGCACTGACATATCCATCTTCAGCATGGGTGTCATCAGCAGTGACCGTAGTTTCGCCTTTCAGCAGTCTGTCTTTGACAATCGGCCCATCTAAAGGTTCCGGCGGGGAGTATATGTAGGTACCCTGTCCGTTCTTATCAGCAGCCGTATCTGTCTTGAAAGTAATATCCCCACTTGCTGAAACAGAAGAGGAAGTCAATCCTTCCGCAATTTCCACAGTGCCTTTCAGTTTTGTGTCGCCTTGGGCATAAGACATATAGTAGAGCTTATTTGCTAAACTGTTCAGCGCTTTTCCCGCAGCCGTTTTATCGGCCGTATTGATTCCGCCTGCGCCTGTGCGCAGCGTGATGGAAGATCCTTCTTCCGCTGTCTTGATTCTGAAATCACCGGCGCTGTAATTCTCAGCGGTGGAACCGTCTCCGGTATGGTCATAGAAAACAAGAGTGTGTCCGCTGTAATTATCTACAGTAATGGGCTTGCTGTCTTTCTGATAAATATACCCTTTATGCACTGCGTCACTGCCGCCATGAAGCTTCATTAAATAGCTGCCGTTATAGACAGGATTCTTACCGGCAAGCGTCGTAGTAGTCACATGAGACTGCTGCTCATTCGTCCAGGTGGCCCCGTTTTGCAGATACAGATCAAAATTCCCGATATCATGCATCGTATTCCCGCCGCTGCCGTAATCATCATTGTACTGTTCATACGCCGCCACACCGGTCCAGGACGAATCCTTATCTGTCAGCGCCACATGAAGATTTCCTCTGTGCTGCCAATCTGCCAGCTGGCCTCCGCTGTATTCAATAACTTTCTTTCCATACTGCCCTGTAACATACATATCCCCGATAATATTGGTTCTTGCGCTTCCTGGCGCACCATTTTTCATGTTGATATTGACAGTTCCTTTTTCTACACGGGCCGCATAGAAATTATGGGATTTGTCCGCATCCGCTGCCGTAGAAATAGTACCGCCGCCGACAGAAATTACACTGTCCGCGCCCACAGTATGCAATGCCGATCCCTTGAAATCAGAAATATTCACCGGCCCCGTAACGGTCATGGAAGTATTATCGCCTGTCATCCGGATCCCGGATACGCCGATATACCGCCGCCCCCGCTTCTCCGCTTCATCACCGTCCACATTTGAAATGGTAAGAGAACCGTCAATCACCGCTTCACTTCCGCTGCCCTGGAAAGCAATACCTGCGGCGGAACTGCCTTTGGTATGCACCTTGGTAATCTCCACCGGCCCCGTTATATTCAGATGGGAATTCCCTTCAAGAAAAATGCCGTTGGCAGCACGGGTATCTGTATTGGCAGAAGTAATGCCGATTTTCTTTCCCGCATCATTTTTTACAGTAATATAATCATTATTTCCCACATAAACGGCATCGGCAATCTCATTGCCGCTTTCTGCCGCTATATTCAAATTGAATCCATTCATATCCACAATCATCGGATTATTTTTTGTTGTAGGAGTGGACTTATTGTACATGCCGCTGACCACTTTTCCCTGCTTCGCATTCGGTGAAACGCCTTTTGCATTGCGGTCAGCCGTTTCTTTTTCCGGACCGGTAATCGGCCCAACAAGTTCATCTGTCGCCGGTGTATAAAGGTACCGGCCCTGACCGTTATCTTTCTTAAAGGTAATATTTCCTGTTTTGAGAACCGCTTCAGAACTGGTCAGACCTTCTGCAATTTTTACAAAACCGGTCAGATTCTTTTCTCCGTCCGCATACGCTTTATAGAAGAGTTTATTCGCAAGAGCGTTCAGTGTCTCACTGACCAGATTCTTATCCGCAGATGCATTGGAAGATGTATTCAGCCCCTTATTATCCGTGATGAGGGATATGCCGGAGCCGGATGCCGCTTTCCGTATGATCAAATCTCCGCCGATCATGGTTTTCGGCGCTGTTTCTTCGTGTGCATAATATACATCCGTGTAACCGCTATAGTTATCTACGGTGATATTTCCTGTGTCTTTCTGGAATATCTGTCCTGCCTTATCTGCACTTACTCCGCCGGCAAGTCTTGTCAGATGGCTGCCTTCGAAGTTTTTGCCGCCCCAGGATGTTCCGGTATCTCCATACTTTTCATTCATCCATGCGGCACCGTTGGCAAGGAACAGATTGGCCTCCCCTTTGAAGGTCAACTCTCCTGCTTTCTTCCCTTCATCGGGGAATGCATTATACACAACCCCTTGGAGTGTAGAATCCGACGTGGTCAGTCCCAGATTAATCTGTGACAAAGTGCCTTTCTTATCCACTTCATTGACAGCACCGGTCGTTACCGCCAGATTTCCCTTAATATTGACTTTCTTGTCAAGGCTTCCTACGGCATTTCCGTTGCTGTCAAGCTTGACATTCATGTTGACAACACCGTCTTCTGCACGGATAGCCGCATAGGGATTTGTCGACGCCTTGTCTACTTCAATGCTGCCGCCGCCGTTGACTGTCACTTTGCTGCCGCCGGCATTGGCAAAAATACCATGGGCTTTGCCTTTCAGGTCTACATTTCCGTTGACTGTGATATCAGCTCCCATAGAATTGGGCCCCATATTACTGGTGGAGTATAGTCCGGTTGCCCCATAATAACTAAAGCCGCCATTGTGTCCGTCTACATCGGCTGTCACATTTCCATTAACAGTCAATCTGCTGTTTCCCTGGATATAAGCACCCAGTGTATTGGCTGTTCCGCTTACTTTCAGATTGACATCTCCGTTAATCGTCATTTCGGGCCGGATAGCTGCATTGCTGTTTGCCATATGGATGCCTTCAGCACGGGATGTGCTTGTCACTTCTACATCCAGGTTCTTCGCGGTGATTTCTGCTTTCTTCGCAGTAGACTGGTTGATTCCGTAGACTGTACCGCTGCCTTCTACCGTCTTCATTTTCAGTGCTTTTCCATCAGCCCGGATAACGACATCTTCTTCTACTTTTACTGCAGGTCCGCCTGCGGCAACAGTAATTTCAGAATCCTTTGTGAATTTGTATGTACCGTCTTCTTTACGCACACCGGTATTGACATATTTCATGTCCTTCGCCTTTACGCCGGTGATAGTATCGGTAAATGCTGTTTCCGTCTGTTCTTCAGGAATATCCGAAGCCGGTGTATAGAGGTACTGCCCCTGACCATTGGATTCCTTGAACGTCACATCTTCCATACGTTTGGACAGGCTGGAAGACGTCAGTCCCTCGGCAATTTCCACTTTACCGGCAAGATTGGTTTCCCCATTTTTATACGCAGCATAAAACAGCTTATTCGCCAGAGCATTCAGCGTTGCGCTGGCCAGATTCTTATCTGCTGCTTTGGACGAATCCACATTAAGACCCTTGCTGTCGGTAATCAGAGTAATTCCCGATCCGGGCTGCGCTTTAGTCACGGTAAAAGTCCCGCCGAGGATATCCGTGGGTTTCTCATCCTTATGCCCATAGTATACGTTTGTAAATCCCTTATAATCGTCTACGCGGATATTAATGCCTTCGCTGTCTTCATCCTCTCCGGGTTTCTGGAAAATATGACCCGCCTTATCGGCGCTTTCCCCGCCGACCAGCCGCTTCAGATGACTTTCCGAAAAATCCTCTCCGAAATAAGCATCAGGCGGTTCGCCCCAGACTTCATTCGTCCAGGAGGCACCATTCTGCAGCCACAGATTAATTTCTCCAAAAAATTTCTTGCCGCCGGCGTCATTGCCTTCATCTTTAAACGCATTATAAGCGACCCCCGTCCAGCTGGAATCAGGCGTAGCCAGCCCCAGATTGACACGGGTATAAGGCTCCGGCTCAGCCACATTGATCGCGCCGGCGGATGCGCCTACATTCCCTTTTATCGTAACTTTGGCACTCCCGGCTCTGACAGGCACTTTATTTTCATCCCGTTCCATATTCATCGTGGTAGTAGCGCACTCTGCCAGAAGCGCATAATATCCTTTGGTATTATCTTTATTGATTTCTATATTTCCGCCGCGGAAGTAAATATCCGAATGCCCGCCATTGGCAAATACACCATTGGCATTCACTTTCAGATCCACCAGTCCGTTAACGGTCAGCTTCGGTCCCAACTGAAGTTCATAATTATTTCCGGCATAGATGGCGGAACCGCCATAATAGCTGAAACCACCGTCATTTTCCACATAAACCGCCCAGGGATTCTTTTCATCATGGGTATTCATCGTCACGTTCCCATTGACGGTGACTTCCGCATTGCCGCACAGATACATGCCCAGTCCATAATTGGCGCCATGAGCCCTGATATCCGTATCTCCATTAATCGTCAACCTGTACGGTGCATCCTTATTCGTTCCGCCCTGCCCGCCTACACTGATTCCTTCAGCGCGACTCTTTGTATTCCCTGCGTCAATAATCAACTTTTTAGCAGTAATAGTAACCCCTTTTTTAGAGTTTGCTTCCACCGCATGAACAAGGGTATGTTTGTCATTTACATGTCCATAAAACTTTAAAACATGCCCTGATGCGTCAATATTTACAGGATAATCCAAATCTCCCACTTTGACGCCTTGATTCGTTTTTATAAGAGAATCATCGGTAAATTTATAATTTTTCCCGCCATCCTTTGTTATGTGGGCCATAACATATTCAGACGCGTTATCTTCCTTTCCTGTTATGCTGCCAGTGTACTCCTCAAAATCTTCTTCGGCATATGCCGCCGGACTATACAAACCAAGACTGCCGAGTAATGACAATGTAATTGCCGCTGTCAGAAACCGTTTCCCCGATTTCCATTTCGAACATTCTTTCATAATCTGCTCCTCCATCTTTCTATTTTTCAGAAATATGAAATATATACCCCGCTTCCCTGCAGCAGGGTATTATACCGCAGCCGGAACCGTCACGATACCTGCTGTTTGCCACACTACTTCCGCACCGCCTTTCTCAGAACTCGCACCGGAAACCGGCATTCAGCTGCCACTCCCGTTTCCAGTCCCCGCCAAATCCTCTTGTCACATCTATATAAATACGGCTTACAGGTGACAGATTATACGTGCCGCCTACCGTTAATTCCCCCCAGGTATCCTTTAAATCATAGCTGGTTTCCTTAGTACCGCCGTCAGCAGCGGAATAGGACGCTTTAATTCTGCCGCCGAATTCATGGGCAATGCCCGCTCTTACATACAGATCACCAAAAGAACCGATACGTCCTGCTTCAATACCTGCCCTCGCCACATAACTGTCAAAAGACTGCCCCTTCACAGTCATCACGGCGCTTTTATTGGAAACATCGTATTCATCAGGTTCCAAATGCGCCCAGGTGAACTGGATCTGCGGCTGCCAGTAGAAATCTCCCGTTCCGAAGCGCTTTCCATATCTCCCTGCCACACTGTAACCTCTGGCGGTAGATGATCCCGTAAACTGATTTCTTCCTCTGTCATACAGGGTAAACTTATTCTTTATATAACCCCCTTTGACGACCATATCCACAAAGGCGCCCCGGGCAAGATCTTTCGAGCCGTAGAGCGACAGGGCATATAGTTTGCTGTCGCCTCTTCCGCCAAAATCATACTTGCCCTTTCCATCTCTATAATCCAGAGATATACCTGCACGCCAGTTATTGGGGTAACGGCGGTCGTACCCGGCTTCGCCTGCCCAATAGTTTTCTTTTATTCCGATACCGTTTCCGTCATATTTCCATCTGCCGCCATAAACTCTTCCCCATGCACCCTCCATGCCGCTTCGATAGCGGAGCATGTCCAAACGAAGCATCCCCTGCATGGCGTCATCTCTCCACTCCAAAGCGGAATCAGTCAGCACACTGCGTCCACCTTTCATCAGCGCCGTCTCATTATCCCCACGGACAATCGGTGGAACCGGCGGTGTCGGTGGATTCGGGTTCGGGTTCGGGTTCGGGTTCGGATTCGGGTTCGGATTCGGATTCGGGTTCGGATTCGGGTTCGGATTCGGATTCGGGTTCGGATTCGGTGCTGTTCCTTTTTCTACATATCCCTGCCCGTGGTTGTCTTTCTTGTACTTCATATCCGCTAATTTGGCAGATGCTGATGACGCGGTCAGCCCTTCCGCGATTTCTGCCTTACCCGCCAGATTACTCTCGCCGTCCACGGATCCCTCATAATATATCTTCCCCGCCACCGCGTTCAATGCTTTCCATACAGCATCATCATTATTCATATCAATACCTGCGTTATTAGTGGATACAACAATTCCCGAACCGGCAGCTGCTTTCTTTATCCGGAAATCGCCTCCTCGGTAAGATGCGGTCGTACCGCCATCTCCCTCGTGAGTATAAATAACTTTGACATGTCCGCTATAATTCGTCACGTGGATTTCCGATACTTCTTCCGGATAAATGATGCCTGCCTTATCAGAGGAACCTCCGCCCACCAACTGGTTCACATGAGATACTCCGTCATATTTCCCATAGTGGAATACGCTCGGTTGGGGCATTTTTTCTACCTGAAGCCCATTGGTCCGCGATGGAGAGCTGTGTTTCCATACGGCACCGTTCTGCAGCCAGAGATTCACCTCTCCCGCCTGATCAGATCCGCTGTTGTCCACCACGCCGGTCCATTGGGAATCACTGTTTGCCAAAGCCAGATTGATACGGCCATTCTGGAAAAAGTAAGGCTGTCCGTTGTGGTCTTTATCATCCCGCATGGCAATGATATTCCCCTTGATATTCACTTTATGGGAAGCCGCGTCCGCTCCTGCCATATTCACATTGATAGTGCCGCCGTAACTGGCAAGGGCATAAAAACTCTCTTTATCGCTTGTCGGCGTCACTATGGTCACATTCCCTTTATTGGCGTTAATAACAGCGATATCATAGTCATCCATGCCGGCAGACTTGTAATAAGGATCCGTCTTCATTGCGGAGCCGCGGACAGCCAAGTACACATCGCCGTTGAGATCAATGGAGCTGCCGTCCGACATATCCACATCAACCCCCGTAGGTTGCCAGCGGGCACCGGTATATTCATCCGCCCATCCCGGAACATGGCCGTCCGGCCCGTAACCGCCATGTATTTCCGCCGCATTGACTCCCCATTTCGCGTCCCGGGAAGAGGAATCCGGAGGTTCTCCAACGGCTGCCGGATCCCCTATATATACGTTGCCGTTGACAGTAATGTTCGCTTTGGCCCCCGTACCGGTGCCGGCGCGCATCATGTAAATACCGTCGGCAAAACAGCTGCCTCCGTAAGTCTTAATCTGCAGGTTCCCGTTTATGGTCAGCCGGCTCCCGTCAGATGCGAGAATCCCCGCCCCCTGCGAATTTCCTGCTTCGCTGCTGGAAGTATCAATGGACAGCGTTCCTGTCCCGTCACCCACGGTGACAACGGATGTCGTTCCTTTCCCCGGCGTAATACCCTCAGCGTGATAAGTGCCGTGGATACTGATTTTTGATCCGTCTTCCAAGTTATACTTATTAACACCGTTTTCCACTTTATAGGCACTTCCGAAAGTTGCCTTATCTTTTTTTGCCTTGGTCGTGATACCGGAAGTATAAACCGGCGCCGCCAGCACATCCGAAACTGCTCCGGTGCCGCTGATAAGCAATGCTGCTATACCGGCTGCCAGCCACTTTTTTCTGCCATACACATATTTCATCATTATCCCGCCTTTTCTCCACTACAACGATCTATGCCTTACACTTCCATCTTCACGCCGAACAGCCATGTGCGCCCCGGCATGGAATACCATGTTCCCGGCGTATGGTCGCTCCATATGACATCTGTATGCTCCGCCCAAAGTTTATCGAAAATATTATTGATTTTCAGATAAAAATTAAAATCTTTTCTCGGTTCATAATTAAAGCTCAAATTATAAATTCCGTATTTATCGTTCGGCCACCCTTTCAAATCACCGTTTACCGGGTTCTTTCTCCGGATAAAATAGAATCCGTCCAGACCTCCGGTGAACTTCTTATTGTGATAGATCATGTCAAAAGTAAGTTTATCTTTCGGCGAATATCCGAGAGAAAAATTATCCCCAGGAACATTGGAGTACAAATGCGCCCATCCTACATTGGCGCTCCATTTACTCCCGATCTGCGAAATCAGCTGGGCATTCCATCCTCTTGAAACACCCTGATTAAAGTTTTTATATTTTTTTGATGAAGTATCATATCCGATAGATTGTTCATCTTTTGTTCTGAACCAGTTAAAGGTAAACATAGTCTTATCGCTGAATACATGGCTGTAGCCGATGGTATCCGTATATCCATAAGCCGGTCTGACCTTGGCATTTCCATACTGGGGAATATAAAGAACATCAAGCCCCGGCAGAATGTAGAAATCATTGCGTCCCGCATACACTGTATCCTTAGGTGTAATTTCATAGCTCAAACGATAGCTTTTGGATGTATGACTGGAAAAATCGGCAGTGTATTGATCTGTCTCAGGGCGGTCATGCCGCAGGCCTCCGGAAAGAGACCACCGGGGCAGGAAATTCCAATCTTCCTGTATATAAAAAGAATAATTTTCATACCAGTGGTTCGTTTTGACCGGATTCCCATTTACGTCAAATCCTGCCGCCCGAAGAACATTGTCCCTCCCCTTTGAATAATCCACACCAAAAGTCAGCCGGTTCCATTCATCACGGAAGCTCACCTGCTCGCCGATGATGTCATAAGTATAGTCGCTGCTTATCCCCCAATTGGACTGCGCATTCATGTCATAATCCTGAAAATAATTTGTCTTTACTTTATTCCGGCGGTAAGTAAACTGGTTATCCCAATGCTTCCCGATGGATATCTTATCCTGCAGAGTCAGCATATCGGACTTATAATCGCCATGATACCGGTTTGAATACACAAAATCATATCCTCTATATCTTGACTTCATTTTGTCATAACTTAAGGAAAGAGAATGTTTGTCAGTAACATCATAAGCAAATTTCACTCCGTCCGATAAGGTATGGGTGTGCCCGGGCCATAGCCTTCCATCACCGGATTTGGTATCACCTATCAGCAGTTTGTCATAATAGGCCATGTAGGAAAACTTCCCTACTCTCCCCATAGTGGTCAGCTTATATATTTCCCGTCCGCCGGTTCCTCTGGCTATATCCACGGTCGTTTTCTTTTCCCCGGGATTCTTAGTGATGATATTGATCACACCGCCTTTGGCGCCGCTTCCATACAGCGCGCCGGCACTGCCGCGCAGCACTTCGATACGTTCGACATTGTCCATATTATTCAGCAGAGAAGAATACATATACCCTGAATTATTCGCTCCGTTGAAATCGGTTACACGTACGCCGTCCACAAGCAGTATAATATCCTTGCTTCCATTAATCCGGATCCCGCTTAAATTGGCATTCAATCCATTTCCGCCATAATTCAGATACTGTGTCCCCGGAACTGTACGCAGCGCATCTTCCACAGTATTCAGATGGAGTTTTTCAATCTGCCGGCTCGTAACTACACTGATATCGGCCCTGGCATCCACCAAATTTTCATTCATGCGATTCGCTGTGACAACAACGGGCGCCATCTCAAAAACATACTCCTCTGCCAGCGAAGGGTATGCCATGCTTCCGGTTAAAACTGCTGCAGCCGCCATTACCAATGTCTTCTTCATCCTGATTCTCCTCATAACTAAAAGAATATAAAACAGATATGCGCCGCTTCCGCGGCATTTCCCCGCACACAAAAAATTTATTTTTAATTTTTAACTTATGGTACGCTCATACCATAAATTTATAAAACGAGGCATAAGTAAAGATACATAGAAGACTTCTGCCATACCAAAAATACAGCACCAGCTTCCTATGCATTAACTCATACCTCGCAAGTTACGCCAATCTCATAGAAAGCAGGTGGCACTCTGACTCAGTTCCTCATCCTGCGGCCCCTCTGTGAAAGGCTTGCAGCCGCAAAACTCCCTCTACAGTTGCGGGACAGTTCCGGATTCTAACCGGATTCCCCACGACTGCTTTCCTTATATAATTTTGTGTGATTCCTGCATGCAGGATATAAAGGTTAAATTCTTAATGCCTAAACACATTTGCCTTAAGAATATCCACTTTTATGATATCACTATGCCATATTTTTTACAATATACAGCTAATATTTCTATCACTTGGTGACAATACATAATTTATTCCTTAATAGTAAGGATCTGTAATCAAAATCAAGTTTTGTACAACACCGCCATTGTATTTGAATGTGCTGTGTATAATAGACTGTAAGATTCCCGATTTTGAAAGCCAAGCTGTATTCTTCGGTTTCAATTCCTTATTCCCGATATTATGTGTCCATCGAAAAAAGAGCTGTAGGAATGAGAAATCATTCACAACTCTCTTTTAATCACCGATCTGTAAAATTTTTTGAAATACCAAATCTTTGTGACATGGGACAAGAAATGCTTTATGCCCGATTGATCATTCCGCATATCGTATCTGCTTTTTATTTTCCCGTCCCGCTTTTTTTATCTCACCATCTTCGCATTCTTATATTCTTCAGGAATCGCAAGTCCCAAAGTTTCTGCCGATTTCTTATTGATAATGACTTCCAGCACTTCAGGATCCTCTACGGCAGTATCCTGTGTTTTGATTTTCCCGTCAAGTACATCCGCTGCCATATGTCCTGCCTGTATACCGGACTTGTAGAAATCCACGGAGAGCGAGCCGAGCGCGCCGTCTTTCGCCATGCTGTCCGCACCTACGAATACGGGAATCTTCGCGGGATCCGTCACCTTGACCAAAGTGGGAATGGAAGAAGCGATCACGTTGTCCGTAGGAACATAGATGAAATCCACCTGCCCTACCATGGATTCCGCCACCTGCTGGATATCATTGACGGAGGAAACGGTCCGCTCCACCACAGTAAGGCCGAGGGACGCCGCATGGGCTTTTGCCTGGTCTGCCTGGATCTGGCTGTTCACTTCGCTGGAGGAATAAATCAGTCCGAGACGTTTCGCCGCGGGAAGGAACTTAAGTCCCATATCTACCTGCTTCTCCACAGGGCCGCGGTCATTGACGCCGGTCACGTTCGTTTCCGGTCGGCTGTTTGATTTCACCAGCTTTGCCGTTTCAAAATCGGTAATGGCGCATCCGATGATGGGCAGGTCATGAATTTCATTGGCTCCCGCCTGTGCGGCAGGCGTGGAAATCGCGCAGATGAGATCAGGACGATGGGCCTTGAAACGGTCCGCGATGGTCTTTAAATTTGACTGGTCTCCCTGGGCATTCTGCTGGTCTACTGAAATTTTGTCCGCTCCGTAGCCCCTTTCTTTCAAGCCGTCAAGGAATCCTTGATTGGCCGCATCAAGAGAACCATGCTGCATCACCTGCACCACAGCAATCTGTTTCTTCCCGTCAGCCGTTTTCTTCTCTCCGTCACCGCTTCCTCCGCATCCATAGAGCAAAGCTGCTGCCACTGCCGCCGCCGTAAGTTTCATCCATTTTTTCATTTGAGAGCCCTCTCTTTCTACTGCACTTCTGTCCTATAAAAAATGTCCCCTGCCAATTGCAAGGGACGACGGGACTCATCGCGGTACCACCCTGTTTATCTGATGAAAAAGAAACAAAAAAGGCGGCACCCAAGGGACGGATATTCCGTGGTACCACCCTACTTCATCAGATCAACTCTCAGCCGCTTAACGTGAGCCACTCCGGCAATGCCTACTGTTATTTCAGCAAAGCAGTTCAGGAAAGAACTTCGACCTCCTGCCCGCACCGATTTTCACCATCCATCGGTTCTCTGCGCCGGGAAAGGAAATTTACTTTTTTCCGTCAGCACTTTTAAATATTGTGATTATTTTAGCGAATGAGGATTTCCTTGTCAATAGTTATGGGGAAAATATTTTAAATTTGAGCGACCCTCTTTCTTCGGCAAAAGGCAGCAGTCACAGGACTGACAGGGCAGAAGGCGTCATTATGCATATTAGCGAAGAATCGGCTGCCGCGGTGAGGAAAACGGTAAAACGTCATCAGAGTAACAGATTCTTCGCTTTGTATCATATTGCTGCCTCCCTGCTTTCTCATACGGTATTTTTGCCAAAGCTCTGAATGACGGGGTACGGAAGTCGTCATAATGACGGTAAACATTAAGCAGCACTATGATGGAAAACGTTAAGCGTCATAATGATAGGAAACGCCAATCGTCATCCTGAGCGCAAGCGAAGGATCTGTACCCGTGATGAGAAAGACGGGAAGACGTCAGCAGAAGTAACAGATTCTTCACTCTGTGCCACTATCCCGTTTTCCATCTTTCTCACAAAGCATTCTTGCCTCCGCTCTGAATGACGATTTTGGGAAAGCGCGTCACTAACAATAGGGAACAGAAAGCGTCATAATGAGAATACTCGCTGCCGGTACATGTTCACCGGACATTCCCAAAAGAAAAACACCGTCCCTCTAAAGACGATGTTTTCTTTCTATTCTTTATTTCAATACACCGATTTCCCTGTAGTATCTTTCAGCGCCGGGATGGAGCGGCACGCCTGCAATATCTTTCACCGCGTCTTCCGGCTTGAGGCCTTTCAGGTTCTTCTGTGCCTGCCCCAGTTCATCGATATGTTCCCAGAACGCTTTCGTCAGATTATACACCACATCTTCCGGCATATCCCCGCGGGTGAACATAACCATTTTAACCGCCGTGGTACGGACGTCCCTGTCCTGGTTCGGATAGGTCCCCGCCTTGATGGTATAACTTGCATACCAGGGATACTTCGCTTTCAGTTTTTCCACGAGCTGATCATCAATATCTACCAGGCGTGCGCCGCCGGTCAAAGCCTGGGTGACGGCGGAAGCGGGAGCGCCGCTCATGATCCACGCGCCGTCAATGGATCCGTTCTGAAGCATATCGGCAGCATCGGTAAAGGTAATGTACTCCGCCTGGATATCATCAGGAAATTTCAGTCCCGCCGCGGTGAAGTGGGCATTACTTTCGTTATATACGGAAGAGCCTGCCGACGCCACGGCAAAATGCTTTCCTTTTACATCAGCCAAAGTCTGAATGCCCGACTTGGCAGTGACCACCACCTGGTTCGGATTCATATAAAGACCGGCAATCACCTTCAAATCTTTATAAGGATGATCTTTGAAACTGTCCGTCCCGTTGAAACATTGGTACACATTGCTGGAAATAGCGATGGACACTTGCGCTTCGCCGTCGGAAACCATATTCAGGTTGGCAATTCCGCCTGCGGAAGCCTGGCTCGCTGCCTGCACACCGGGAACGTTATTGTTCCACATATTGGTGATTGCCGCCCCCACCGCATACAGGGCGCCTGACGCGCCGGCCGTCGGAAAATTAATTTTCACCGTCTGCGCTGCCGGCTGTGATGACGGCGCCGATGCTTTCTTTTCTCCGCCGCAGCCTGCTATCATCCCTGCTGCGGCTAAAGCCGCCAGTGAAACTGCCGCCGCTTTTTTCAAATGCTTCATGTTCATTTTTCCATCCTCCCATGCTGCAGAAAATAAATGATTATCATAAGTATACCCCTGTGTCAGGGGAAATCAAGTTTCTTTTCTCCGCTGCAGGAACTGGAGTCCTATAACCGCGGCAATCCCTGCAAATCCGGCAAAGTCTGTCATCGTTCCGGGAAAAAGGAGAAGCGGCGAAGCAATGAAAAGCACAATCCGTTCCGCCCATCCGCACTTGCATAGAATCCAGCCTTCCAATGCGCCGACGAGGGCAAACGTCCCCACCGCCGCGCTGAAAACAGCCCAAAGGGTTTCCACTGCGGCCGCCGCCGGATCGACACCGATGAGAAGAACGGGATTATCCAGAAAAAAGAAAGGAATAATAAAACCGATAAGCCCGAGACGCACCGCCATAAGCCCCGTCTTTGTCTGATCAGAACCGGCAATCCCAGACGCCACATAGGCTGACATGGCCACAGGCGGCGTGATATTGGAAAGGCAGGCATAAATCAGGCAGAACATGTGGGCGATAAGCGGCAGCACCCCCGCCTTGATAAGGACAGGAACAGCAACCGCCTGGACAATGACATACGCCGCAACGCCGGGAACGCCCATCCCCAGAATAGCGGACATGATCATGACAAGGAACCCGGCAAGGTATACATTATTATCCTGCAGAAGAGACAAAATAAGGTAGCCCATGTGGAGTCCCATGGATGTCAGTGTGACTGTACCGATAATGACGCCGATGATGACGCAGCACACCCCTACGGAAACGGCGTTCCGCGCCCCCTCAATAACAGCGGCAATAATCTTATCTCCTGTCATTCTTGTTTCTTTACGGAGCCAGCTTGCCGCCACAGTGATGAAAATGGAAATAACCGCTGCATAAAGCGGCGTAAATCCCGTAAACATCAGCCCGATAAGGCTCACCAGGGGAAGGACAAGATGCCCCTGTTCTTTTATCACCGACAATGCATCGGGAATATTTTCCCTGGCGATTCCCGAAAGTCCGAGCCGCTTCGCTTCAAAATGAACCGCCAGAAGCAGGCCGATATAGTAGAGCAGCGCCGGTGTGACAGCTGCCAGTGCCACATAGGTGTAGGACAGGTTTAAAAACTCCGCCATGACAAAACCGACCGCCCCCATAATCGGCGGCGTAAACTGTCCGCCGGTAGAGGCCACCGCTTCTACGGCGCCTGCAAATTCGCTTTTATACCCTGTCCGTTTCATAAGCGGAATCGTAATCGTTCCTGTCGTCGCCACATTGGCAATGGCGGAACCGTTAATCATCCCCATAAGGCCCGACGCGATGACCGCCACCTTCGCGGGGCCGCCGGAAGTCGTTCCTACAAGGGTAAGCGAAAAATCATTAATGAATTTGGAAAAGCCCGAATATTTCAGAAACGCGCCAAAAACAACAAAAAGAAATATATAAGTCGCCGAAACGCCGATGCCCGTGCCGAGAATACCCTGCGTTCCCCAGAATTGGGTAATCAGCACGCGCTTCAAAGTGAAACCGTTATGACCGAGATAGCCGGGCAGGTACGCACCGAACCAGTTATACGCAAGAAAAATTCCTGCAAGTACCGCCAGATTTCCCGATGCCCGCCGGGCCGCTTCAAAAACACAAACCACCGCGACTAAGGCAATGGCTGCCTCCATATCGGAAATACGTCCCCCCGTCCGGGCGATACGGGTATAATTCAAAATGAGATAAAGGAGACTGCCTGCGGAACAAAGGATAAACGCCACGTCCCAAAGGGGCGGAAACTTTCTTTTCCGCTTTTCCTTTTTAAACGTCGGAAATAATAAAAATGTAAAAACAAGAAGAAAGATACAGTGGATCGCCCGCAGATTGACGGCACTGATTGCTCCGATGGTCGTGAAATACAGCTGGAATGCCGTCCACACACACAGCAGTACGGCTACCGCCCTGCCTAACGGTCCCGTATATGTCCTCATACGGGAGTCCGCTTCCTTCTCCTCAAGTATTTTCTGTGCTTTTGCATCAAGTTCTTTTTTTGCTTCCAACGCTTCTTCCAGCTTTACGCCGGACTGATGTTCATCCATTCTGATTCCTCCTGCACTGCTATCCTTCCTGTTCCTGCAACATCCTGCCATGATTGTCTTGTCAGATATCTTAACGCAGTGCCGGTCGGTAGTCAACAACGGAAATACTCTCTTTCCATGCAAGGGATACACGGGGCTCTTATGAAACAGATAAGCGGAATTTCCCACGAAAAAATCACCGCCCCTTTCGAGACGATGATTTCCTCTTTTCCTTACCTGCTTTCAAAGAATGCCTTGTACGCCAGGTACGTTTCGTAAGCGTCCGCCTTGGACAGCAGGTCGCAGGGAGCATGCATGGACAGCATGGACGTACCGCAGTCCACCACTTCCGCGCCCCAGTTCGCCATCATGAAAGCAATTGTTCCGCCGCCGCCCTGGTCGACTTTTCCCAGTTCGCCGATTTGCCAGCATACACCGGCATCATTAAAGATTTTTCTGACCTTCTGCAAAAATTCCGCATTGGCATCATTGCTGCCTGACTTGCCGCGGGAACCGCCGTACTTGGTCAGGTTAATCCCGTATCCCAGGAAAGACGCATTGTCTTTTTCAGAAACTTCCGGGAACATGGGATCAAGACAGGAATTCACATCGGCGGAAAGCATCTCGCTGTTTTCCATGGTTTCATAGAAATCAAGAAGGCTTCCCTGTCCCTGCAGCGCAAGGAGTTTCATTACAAATTTCACGAAATAGGAAGATTCCATTCCCGTATTTCCATAAGATCCGATTTCTTCCTTATCCGTAAGAAGAGCGGCCTGGGTCTTCATACCGGGTTTCGCGTCCAGGATGGCTTCCAGATTCGCGTAGGAACATACGCGGTCGTCCTGCCCGTAAGAAGCGATGAGGGACCGGTCAAATCCGACGTCGCGGCTCTTTGTGGCGGGAACAAGTTCCAATTCGGCAGCAGCGAAGTCTTCCTCTTCGATCCCGTATTCTTTTTTCAAAAGCGCCATGATGGCATCTTTCGGTGTCTGCCCTTCTTCAGAATGGGTACCCGCGACAGCCTGGAGCTGTTCTCCGGTAATCCCTTCCGCCAGAGTCTTTTTCATCTGGTCTTGTGCCATATGGATAAGCAGGTCGGATACATAGAAAACGGGATCACTGTCTTTCAGTCCGATATTGATATCCACTTTTTTTCCGTCTTTTGTGAATACCACGCCGATGAGTGCCAGCGGAATGCAGGTCCACTGGTATTTCTTAATCCCGCCGTAGTAGTGGGTACGGAAGTACACAATGCCGTCCTGTTCATGAACCGGATTGGCTTTCAGATCCAGACGGGGCGAATCAATATGGGATCCCACGATTTTGATGCCTTCATGGACGGGTTCTTTCCCAATCACCGCCAAAATAACGGATTTATCTTTCTGGTTCCAATATACCTTGTCTCCCGCTTTGATCGACTTCATGGTATAGACAGGTTTAAATCCCTTTTCTTCCGCACGGCGGATAATTTCCGCTGCCGCCAGTCTTTCCGTGCGTGCCGTATCAAGGAACGCCTTGTATTTTTCACCGTATGCCATGGCGGCTTTGCGCTCACGGGCATTCATCCGCTGCCAGACGGATTTGCTTCTGCTGTATGTTTCTTTCATTTCTGCCTCCTAAAAGAGAATTATTTTCACATAGGTACAGTATAAAACTTTTTCTCCCTCCCCGCAAACCGCGGCCGGAAGAAAATCCCGCTTCTTCAGTCTCCGGGAAATACCCTGCGCAGGAAGTACGTCAGTCCCATAAAAACAGCCATCACCACGAAAAGCAGGGGATATGCGATAAACAGAAGATAAACGGAAGCGTCTAAACTTGACATAGTTCCTCCTTTATGACAAAACGGGAATAAGAGCAAGCACAAGACCGCCGGCGACGACGGAAGCGACCTGTCCCGCCACATTGACGCCCATGGCGTGCTGGATGATGAAATTGGAAGGATCTTCTTTCAAAGCCATCTTGGCAACAACGCGCCCCGACATGGGGAACGCGGAAATGCCACAGGCTCCGATCATGGGATTCAGCTTTTTTTTCAGGAAGAGATTTGCCAGCTTTGCAAAAAGCACGCCGCCCACCGTATCGAAAATAAACGCCGCCGCACCGAGGATAAGGATCTTCAGGACATCAAGGGTAAGGATATTTTCCGCCGTCATCGTAGCGCCTACCGTAATGCCGAGAAAGAGCGTCACCAGATTGGCGAGTTCATTCTGTGCCGTATTTGCCAGAGAATCCACAACGCCCGATACTTTCAGCATATTTCCGAACATGAGCGCGCCGATGAGCGGTACGGAAACAGGAGCCAGAATACCTGCAAAAAGCACCACCATGAAAGGGAAAAGGAAACGTGCCATCCAGGACACGGGCTTTTCTTCTTTATATGCCATACGGATACGTCTTTCACGCTTTGTCGTCAGCAGTCTGATAATGGGCGGCTGGATAATCGGGACAAGGGACATATAGCAGAATGCCGTCACCGTGAGGGGCGCCAGAAGTTCTGTAGCAAATTTCTGCGCCACAAAAATCGTCGTCGGACCGTCCGCCGCGCCGATGATGCCAATCGCCGCCGCCTGGTTGAAAGGGAATCCAAAAGCTGATGCCAGAAGCGCCGCTGCAAAAATACCTAAATGGGCCGCTGCCGCAAAAAGCATGCCATAAGGCTGTCGGATAAGCGGCGTAAAATCACACATCGCGCCTACCGCCACAAAAATCATGACAGGAAACAGCTCATTGGCAATTCCCGCTTCATAAAGAACCTGCAAAAAGCCTGGCTCCCCGCCTCCCACTGGGATAACGGCAAAATGCCCCGGTATATTTGCCAATATACAACCCACCCCCATAGGAAAGAGGAGTACCGGCTCATAATCCTTTTTCACTCCGAGCCAGATCAGAATCCCGCCGATGGCAAACATGATCCAGACAGCAGGATCCGACATCTCCATAACCCCTGCAAAAAGTTCCTTAAAAATTGTTTCCGTGCTTGTCATAAATCTCTCCCCGCAAATAAACAGCCTTACAAAAAACGGACCCGGAAAATACCAGGTCCGATACTATTTCCTGCCCCTGTGCCATACGCAGAAAACATATTTACTTAATAAGAAAAAACAAGGCTTACACATGATAGCCGAGTACCGGAAGAATCATAAAGATAAGCAGCGCCCACACAATACCCGCCCCGATGAAAATACCTGCCGTAATGGCAAAGCCCATCTTGGAACGGGGGACGCCGAGCAGGCTGAAATTCCCAAACCAGCCGCGGCGGACCATAAACCCGTTGTCACTGCGCTGTCTGAACCAGACCAGCTTTTTCTGAGGGTCGATATTGTACGCCACGAGAATGGCAATGACTGTCGCTACCAGCCAATAAATGAGGAAACGAGCGGCATTGAAGTCCTTGACGCCGGACAAATCAATCATCTGCATATTTTTACCCCGCCTTTTAAGTATAACTGCTTTACCAATTTATATATTATACCGCAAGGCACGGTTTAGTCAAAAACAATTCTTAAAATTATAAAACGCCGGACAAATAACCGTAGCCTTCTTTTTCCATATCCGCTTCGGGAATGAACCGGATCGCCAAGCTGTTGATGCAGTACCGGAGACCGCCTCTGTCCCGGGGGCCGTCATCAAACACATGCCCCAAATGGGATTCTCCCATACGGCTCCGCACTTCTGTACGCCGCATATTATAGCTCAGGTCTTCTTTGTAATTCACCACATCGGCAGAAATCGGTTTCGTGAAACTCGGCCAGCCGCAGCCCGACTCGAACTTGTCACGGGAGGAAAAGAGCGGCTCTCCCGTCGCCACATCTACATAAATGCCGCGGTCAAATTTATCGAAATATTCATTGGAAAAAGCTCTTTCCGTCATGCCTTCCTGCGTGACAGCATATTGATCTGCTGTCAAAAGGCTGCGGAGGGTTTCCTCGTCAGGCTTCGGATACAGGGAGCCGTCAATCACGGGATCCGCCGCCCTGCTTACATCGATATGGCAGTAACCGCCGGGGTTCTTCTTTAAATAATCCTGATGGTACTCTTCCGCCGGCACAAAATGACGGAGTGGTTCCACCTCGATAGCGATTTTACCGGAAAGGGTTTTCTGCTTTTCATCAAGTACTTCCCTGGCCACCGCCCCTTCTTCATCAGTGGTGTAATAAATGCCCGTCCGATACTGGCGCCCGCGGTCATTTCCCTGACGATTCACACTTGTAGGATCCACCACCCGGAGGTAGTAAAGCAGCAGATCCCTGTAGGAAACTTTGGAAGCATCATAAGAAATATGAACCGTTTCCGCGTGATCTGTCTGCCCTATATGTTCGTAATCCGTCTTGTCCGTTTTCCCGTTGGCATAACCGGAAACCACGTCCACTACGCCGTCCACACGGGAAAAATATTCCTCCAGTCCCCAGAAACAGCCTCCCGCCAGGTACATATCCCGTAAATTTTCCTTATTCACCGTTTCCACCGCCATTTCTTTCTTCATACTTTCTTCAAGGCTTACCCCCACAGGCGCTTTTTCACCGCTGCCCAAAGATGGAGTCATTGCCATCGAATACCAGCCGAAACCGGCTGCCGTAATGATCGCAAGACTTCCTAAAATTCCTGCCGTTCTCATCATAATCCTCCTTTACGAAATCCCCTTCATCTCCATGGCAAGCGATTCTTTGCTCATATGCCCCGGACGGAGCATCTTCACATTTCCTTCCGTATCAATCAGAGCCGCCGACGGATAGAAACGAATACCGTATTTCTTCGTCACCGCGCCGCCTTCGTCAAGAAGCACGGGGAGATTATTATAGCCAAGACCTTTATACCATTTTACGAAATCCTCTTTTTTCATTTCACTGCCAAATCCGGGCGCCACAACGGAAAGAACGACAAAATCCTTATCTTCACTTCCCGCCAGCATATCCGTATCAGCCAGCGTAGCCATACATACAGAACACCAGGAAGCCCAGAACTTGATATACACCTTTTTCCCCCTGTAATCGGAAAGTCTGTGTTCCTTTCCATTTACATCGGTCAGCATGAAATCCGCATCCTTTGCATCCATAAAATTCTGTGTGCGGCCGGCTGCCTTTTCCTGCTGCATCGCCGCGGAGCGGGCCATGTCATTTGCATCCGCATTCATACCGGATCCGCATCCCGCCAGAATCCCTGCCAAAACGGCTGTTGCCGCAAACACTCCAAACTTTTTATAAGAAATTTTCATCATGATAAACCTCCTGTTTACAAATCTGTGAAATATTTCAAGAAATAACTGCCGCCAACATATCCAGCTTGCCAAGCATAAGCAGGATCCCCATAAGAATGATCAGCACGCCGCCAATCTTTTTCAGCAGGACCATATGGCGCTTCACGTGACTGCTGTACTTCAAAAGCCAGGAAGATGCCACTGCCAGAATCAGGAAAGGGACCGCCATCCCCGCAGCGTACACCGCCATCAAAAGACCGCCATACAGAGCGCTTCCATTTTCAGAAGCCACCACAGCAAGCACCGCCCCCAGCACAGGTCCCACACAGGGCGTCCAGCCGAAGCTGAAAGTCAGCCCCAGAAGAAACGCGCCGAGAATACCGCCTTGACGCTTCCCGTCCAGCTCGATCTTCTTCTGCCGCTGGAGAAAATTAATATTAATCAGCTCCATCTGATGCAGCCCGAGAAGTATGACGATACCACCCATAACATACGGCGTATAGGGATGATAAAAAATGTGGCTGAAAAAACCGGTCCCAAACCCGAGACTGAAAAATACCGTCGATAGTCCCGTAATAAAGAAAACAGTTTTTACCAGCGGAGATACATATACCTTCAGTCCGAAAAAAGAAAACGACCTCGTCCCGGGATCCTCCGCCAGCTTTCCCAAGTAAACCGGCAGAAGCGGAAATACACAGGGCGAAAAGAAGGACAGCACACCGGCCAGAAAAACAGCACCTGCAAATAAATTATTGATTCCTTCCTGCATAAAGCACATCCTTTCATTAATAGATAAAAATAAATATGAGAATCTATATCATATTCACTTTTATCTATATGATATTTTATCTTTCTTCAAATTGCAATATTTTATCTATACGCCTTCATGACACTTATATGATATTTTTATATGAATAAAAATCGATTTAATAATCAAAAACGGAATCCCCGGCAAAATATCGGTTAATCACCGCCCGCCTTGAATATCGTTCCTGACGGGTATACCGCTTAGTGTCATCAGGGCTATGCAGAGAACAGTATCTGTATTTATGACCCTCTCCTTGCCTGTCATCCTTGCAAAATCAAAGCAGGAATAACTGTTCCGTATAGGCAGTCGATTTATCGAATTCAGATAGTCAATCGCTATTAGCAGCTAGAAGCTGGAAGCTAAGAGCGGCAGCGAAGGATCTGTTACCGTGGTGAGGAAAGCCGTAAGCTGTCCCCAGCGTCATAGATTCTTCACTCTGTGTCACTGTCCCGTTTCCCGTCTTTCCCACACAGCATTCTTACCTCCGTTCTGAATGACGATTTTGGGAAAGCACGTCACTAACGATGGGGAACGGAAAACGTCATGATGACGGAGAACAAAAGGCGTCATCCAAAGCGAATGCTAAGAATCTATACCTGTGGTGAGGAAAATTGGTAAGGCGTCATCCTGAACGAATGTGAAGGATCTGCTACCGTGGTGAGGAAAGCCGTAAGCTGTCACCAGCGTCATAGATTCTTCGCTCTGTGTCACTGTCTCGTTTCCCGTCTTTTCCACACAGCATTCTTACCTCCGTTCTGAATGACGATTTTGGGAAAGCACGTCACTAACGATGGGGAACGGAAAACGTCATGATGACGGAGAACAAAAGGCGTCATCCAAAGCGAATGCTAAGAATCTATACCTGTGGTGAGGAAAATTGGTAAGGCGTCATCCTGAACGAATGTGAAGGATCTGTTACCGTGGTGAAGGAAGCCGTAAGCTTGTCACCAGAGGCATAGATTCTTCGCTCTGTTTCACTATTCCGTTTCCCGTCTTTCCCACACAGCATTTTTACCTCCACCCTAAATAACATTTTACGGAAAAGTGAATCTTTTCTGTTTTTTTTATTAGCTGATTTCCAGCTTCCGCCAATCATCCAAAGCATCAGCAAACGAGCTGTCACGCTAAAGCCTTGAGGACGAAAGAATCGGCACCCCATCACTCCAACCGTCCCGTTTCCCCAATTCCTTTTCCAAATTTACACAGCAAAAAACGCCCCCGTAAAGGAGCGCTTTCGTTTTGATTCAATCAAACGAATCAGCTACTGATCAGCCTCCGAACTGTGCCAGCATGGTGCCTGCTGCTACGGCAGTGCCGATAACCCCTGCTACGTTCGGCCCCATCGCCTGCATCAGCAAGTAATTGGATGGGTTGTCTTTTAGACCGACTATCTGGGATACACGTGCTGCCATAGGAACTGCGGATACACCTGCGGAACCGATCAAAGGATTGATCTTGCCACCGGAAAATACACACATCAGTTTACCAAACAGAACACCTGCGGCGGTACCGAACATGAATGCGATCAGACCCAGAGCTACGATCTTCAAGGTATCTGCATTCAGGAATGCTTCTGCGCTGGTGGTAGCACCTACGGAAGTACCCAGCAGAATAACTACGATGTACATCAGAGCATTGGATGCTGTCTCAGTCAGCTGACGAACAACACCGGACTCACGGAACAGGTTACCCAGCATCAGCATACCTACCAGAGGAGCTGTGGTGGGAAGGATCAGACATACAACGATGGTAACAACGATGGGGAACAGGATCTTCTCCAGCTTGGATACGGGACGAAGCTGACCCATCTTGATCTTTCTCTCTTTCTCAGTAGTGAGAAGCTTCATAATAGGGGGCTGGATAATGGGAACCAGTGACATATAGGAATATGCTGCCACTGCGATCGGTCCCATCAGTGCAGACTGTCCAAGTTTACCTGCAAGGAAAATGGAAG